>Ga0099849_1000194_pt1 | contig 26823 bp, 25 predicted proteins | sample CB_VirMetaG_4_FD_78177 | JGI IMG/M metagenome (GOLD analysis project Ga0099849, IMG submission 78177) | Freshwater to marine saline gradient viral communities from Chesapeake Bay - CB_1508_1M Viral MetaG | ecosystem: Environmental > Aquatic > Marine > Coastal | place: USA: Chesapeake Bay... | reverse complement strand
CTTGCTTGACTTGTACAGTGAACGCATAGCAAAGATCAGACCAGTAGGACCTGACATCGGCTGAACGCCACAAACGTCATATGCCATCAGGTTAGGCATTGCACGACGAACAAGAGCGATAAGAACTGGGTTCCAGTTGTTAACGTCACCGGCTGAAGTCGGAGATGCTTCGTTCAGCATTTCGCTTGCTTCAGACAGTTCACGTTCTGTTGATTCCAGTACAGCAGCAGTAACTGCTTTACGGTGGTAATCTTCGATAGCAGGAACGCCTTCTGCGTTAAGCAGACCGTCCCACTTCTCGATTAAATTTCTGTATGTGTGATCCATTTTTTTTATTCCCCTTTTCGGTTATTAAGATCGAATGTTCAGAGCATCAATATACTTCTGCATATTGGAGCTAACAGGTTTTACTTCTTCACCGTCCCATTCTTCGTTCATGTCTTCAGTTTCTGCTTCGATAGCAGGCCTAGACTTCTTGAAGTATGATTCTTTGACGGTTTTAACTTTTTCGAAGAATGAATCTTCATCTTCAAAGTCGAGAGATTCAACCAGCGAACCAAGCTTCTCTGCTTCTGTTTCTGCCATATCTTCAGCATGCTCGGCAACAATGATTGCGCGCTTGTATGCTTCCAGTTCTTCTGACATTTCCAGAACGCTTGAAGTTTGCTCGTTCAGTTTTTCTTCCAGACTTTCAACTTGATCTGCAAGTTCGTCAACCAGGTCAATTTTAGACTCAGGAACTTCGATGTAAGATTCAACAAACAGGTCTTTCAGATTGCCCATGAAATCTTCAGCAATCTCGGTACGCAGACCTTGCTCGATTGCCACTTCGTTTTCCGTCATCCAAGTTTCAACAACATAGTTGAGGTAGCTATCAACCTTCTCTACCAAATCATCACGAGTTGCCTCGATTTCTTCAGCAAGTTGAGTTTGATATTCATTTTCAAGACGATCAACTTCTTCAGAAATTGTTGTCTTGATTGCAGTTTCAAAAATAACAGCAGACTTTGCCTTGAACTCATCGGAAAGAGTCGCTTCTGATTCAACCAGATTAGTCAATTCTTCTGAGAAATCATAAGAATTTTCTTCCAGTTCTTCTGAATCTTCTGCTTCAAACTCGCCGAATTCTTCAGACATTTTGCTGTACATTGCAGAAAGTTCTTGCTTACCAAGACCAGTCATCTTAGCGACCATTGCGTTAAGCATGCCTGCCTTAGTTTTAGGCATTGGATCTTGATGACCCTTGTCACCAGTGCGCTTAGGTGCTTTCTTGATAGAATCGTCTGTCTTATCAACAGTATCAATTGACTGTCTTTCTGCACCTTCCATGTCGTGTTTTCCTTCCTCTAGGTTGTCTTCACCATTTGGAAGTTCAACATCTTCGAAATCAAATTCTTGATCTTCGCTCATATTGATTACTCCTTAGTTTTTGATTTAAGCAACGAGAGGAAATTTTTGAACTCACGAATCTGCACTTCGTACTGATCTTTTGCCGGAGCACTTTTAATTTCTGTCTCTATATTTTCAATTACTTGAGGTTGAATAACGCCATTGTTCCAAACCCAATCAACGCCTTCGTTAATACCATTAACGAAGGCTTCGTGAGCAGATGGATCTTGTACGATGTCGACTGTATTCAATATAAAGTCGTCGCGTACATAATTAACGCCATTCCTAGACTCAAGACTACCCATACCACGAGTTGAAACACCTAATCGAACTCCGCCATCAAGCAGACCTTTTACAATCTTACCGTTTGGGGTGTCTAATATAGATGCCTTTCCAATCACATTATCACCATCCCATTTAAGTTCGGTGATCTTGTGGGAAACTTTATCAAGGTTAATCGTTGGACCTTCAGGGTGATTCAATTCACCAACAGCACGACCTTGACTAACCTGTTCTGTAACGTATTTATCAACGGCCTGTTCCATGATGTTCTTCGAGTAAACACGACCGTTTCTGTTCTTTTTATTTGCTTGTGCAAAGATTCCTTCGATATAATAGTTCTTATTGCCGTCCTTAGTTGCTTCGGTAATGTATTCTATTTCTTCCGCATATTCTGCTATTAGTTTCATTACATTTCCTTTGCGAATTCGATGCCCATCTTTTCTGCCTCTTTCTGAGTCCGATAGGTATCTAGTTTGTCGCCATCAATAAAGACAGTGAATCCCTTGCTGTCTTTATTGACAGAGACTTTTACCTTTCCAACTTTTTTAGAAAAGACAGATTCTCCTTTGCTTTTGCTGGAGACTGCTTCTCTTATTTCTGAAAATCTTTTCATAGCATCTATTTATACAAAAAAGAATTTACACTTCGTCGTCGTCGAAGTCTTCTTCTTCAACAAACTCGAGATCATCATCGTTGATATCTTCTTCATAACCGAGCTCGTCAGCGTCTGGCGTATTAAAGATGTCAGCCGCAACCCTAACCTTTGCTTGCTCTAGTGCATCATTAACCCTTCCAGACAAAAGGTCGTTGAATTTCTCTTCTGCATCAGTGTATTTTTCGTCATCAATTTGATCGATAAAATCTTCAATCTCAGATTTCTCGAACGCCTTATCAAACTCATTATCTTCTGACATCATAATTATCTCCTTAAAGGTTTACTCTTGTAGAGCCAAGAATTCGCCCTTCTTGAGCGATTTCTCTGCTTCTGTTTTTGTTATACTCAAATCACTATCTATATTTTGAACTAACTGACCATATGACTGCGCGCCGACATCCGCTAGTTTACTGTATTGCCAAACAGCTGTCGCCAATTCGGTTATTTGAGACGGAGACAGTGTAGAGGTCGCAACCAATTGGTCAACCAAGTTAGATCGTGTCAAGTTGACCGAAACACCTTCGGCAAACAAAAATGGGTTGCCCCCTGCTTCTCTTGTATAAATGTTACCATTGACGGTTAAAATATAAGGGTTCTTACTAGGAGCAGGTTGTATTCTCCAACCGTTTTCCAGGAAGAAAGTAGAACCAACGTTCAATGTGTCATTAAGCGGTTCGCCACCAATCGCACTAATGACTTCTTTTTGCCAAAACGGATTGGGATATTCTGGAGAACTTTGAACCCATTCTTTGTAAGCAGAGTATATATCAACCTTAACATCAAGATCAGTTACGCCTTCATTGACATAAATTATTTTGGTGTATGCATCAAAGGCAACTTTTTGGCCGGGATATTGATTAGGATCCCACTGCCACCAAGTACCATAATTGAAATGGATTGAAGGCATTACTGTTTACGCTCTCGCCAGAAGATGTTCCAATTCGTTCTTGTATTTGGTTTTACTTCACTAGCATCACCATCTTCATCTTCGATTGGATCATCTAACCACTTATTCATAAACGTCCAAGTAGCACGTACTGTCGGATTGCCGTATAAAGCAAGACCTGTATAAGTTGGACCAGTAGTGTTTGTCAAATCTACATCAGCACCCATACCAAGATCGGTATTGTACTCTATCGCATTGATAGATGTCCAATAATCTTTTGCTAACTCGTCTGGTTCTAATCCTTCAACACTTGAATTAGTTGTAATAGCAGTAATGTTTCCTGCACCACCACCATCAGTAGTAAATGCTAAGTTTACACCGTTATAATAATTTGTATTGGCAGAACTTCTACCGCAGATTGCAACGTTACCTGTTGTACCTGAAATTGCAACAACCGTGCCAGTGCCTGTGCCTGCGCCAGAGGCAGTGAATATTTCTCCTGGTTGATTAATTGTTGCACCAACGGCAGTAAAGTCTGTGTTGCCGACAGTTACAATTTGATACTTTGTTGCTCCTGACATTGCAGTAGCGGCGATTGCACCCGCTGTAGCACATACCACTTTCATAATAAATGCAGTGGCACCAGTTGATGTGACTGTAAGTTTATCGCCTAACTGAAGGTTGGCACAGTCATCAACCGACAAAACACGAGTCAATCTGTCATCATCAATATCTGCTTGACTGTTATACAACCATGCTTCATCAAGAGATACATATGAAAGGAAGTACCAGTCAGCAGGATTGTCTACTTTATCAGACGAAGCATATCCAGAACCACCCGCTGTATTACCTGTATAGGTTGTGCCAAGAACTGTTGCTACATCTTGGTCTCCATCCACCTCTCTAATCACGACAGGTTGCTTATCTGAGAAACTGTGCCTGTTTATGCCGTAAATTGGATGTGGTCCAATTTTGATTTTTACTCTTGAAATACCAGTGCTATACTTATCGTCTGTACTAATAAATTCTGTCAATGGTTGCAATTGCCGAGCAAGATCTTGGTCGGACGTGTTTCTAACCGTACCATATTGGAAGTTATCGGACAACTCCGAGAAACTAAATTGTCCGATGCCATCAATCACGAATCTACCGATTTCAACGATATGCCCTAGATGATCTCCATCTGCTTCATACTGTACTGTTGGTGTGCTTGGAAGATTGTCTTTATATTCTACACCCCTCATAGTACAACCATAGAATGCTCTGGCTTCCATGACTTCTTTTGAAGTTGTCGCAATGTCATGTGCATTGATTTGGAAAATCAGCGGTTGGTATACAGTGTGGTTTTCATCACCTTCTGTACCATCCGGATTCAATAAGAATTGTTTTGGTGATAACGAAAACGCATATTGTGTAGAACTTTGAGAATTATACGAACCAGTTTTTAACAAAGCAGGGAAAAACGAACTCGAACCGTTACGTGTTTGTTTGGTTCTCCAATAAGGTTTTAATTCCGGTGAACCAAATAATTTGCTTTGATAGTCAATTGAAACTTGTTGTGCGGTTTTTAATGGATCGGTTATGCCTTCTACGAACACAGCGCTGCCGAATGCATAAAACTCTGATGCACTTGGCGAACTTGCACCATAGTTTGCTTGAGCAAAACACATTGGCCTTGAGGGATTGGAAAGAGGATGATTGTTTTGAGTGGCTACACCATTACCATTGTGATGGTACATTTCGTGACATACAACTCGTTCGCCTTGATAGAACACACCCCAACGAGTTCGACCACCACCAATAAACTGATAATCAATCCAGTAGGTATTAATCTTCGTCACATCGATTTTCATGCCAGATGGATTAGAACCACCGCCTGTTCCTAACAACGTATCTTGGTTCCATTCTTTCTGAAGAATTTCGTGATTCTTTGTGACACCATTAAAGGTAAATCGATGCACAACTCGTAGAGAAGAACCAGGACCAGTTCCTACAGGATCGGTTGGTGTTGTCCTACCGCCTGGGTTATCGTCAGACCCTTTAATCTGAAAGAAGAAACCGTCTGTGGTATCAAAAGCGCCCCAGTTACGGGCAACATCTTGTTTTCCTGTATCGCCTGCCCTTACAGCCATAACAAACAACATGCCCACAGCTTCTTCATAAGAATGGAATAAGTTGGATGTCTGTGTTACACGGTCACCAGCAGCAGTACCTACTGAAAGTTTAACTGCTCGTGTAACAGGATCCCATACGTTAGATACATCACTACCGCCTTCACGCGAGTTTACGAATTCGTTTGGAAGATTGCTCTTAGAGAAATCATAGGACGCCAGCAATTTTGCATCATTAATTTTCAGATTACCCATTGCTGTAATCTGGGGCGCTCCTTCATAGAATGTTGTAAGGCCGGCACCAAACTTATCAATATCCCAACCATATTCTGGGTTGTCGAACCCCATGATGTTTTGAGCAGGAATATAAAGATCTATTGGAGTGCCGTCAACCTGACCTACATTAACACCATCCAGAGATATTAATGAGTTGTCTGTTGGTTCATTATTTTCGTTTCTGTCCGCTTCGGAATAATGAACTGAAAGGGTTCCTGTTCCATTTTCTCTATCATAAACACCATGAACGTGAACCATACCGAAACCAGCAATATCGTACATATCGCCAATCTGCCAATTATGAGGACCGTATGTTGCTCCCGAACTAACACCACCATTTTTAAAGTTAATTTCGGCAGTGTGTATCATGTACACACGATCGCCAGTGCTTTCCGGCGGGATCCTGGTATATCTTTTTTCACCGGCCATCTATTGTCTCCAAATTAATAAGCATATATCAGTCTATTTATACTTATGGGTTTTCGTAATTTCTATCGTCAGTTTGTGTTACTGGAATTGTTGTTGTAGAAGCAGGAAAATCCAAAACATACACTGGCTCGGAACCAACCCTGAAAACCAGGATATCTAATGTCTGTCCACTTGTTGCTGAGAACGAGAATGATGCTCCTATTTGTTCTACTGTTACTTCTTCTCCTGTTGGCGCAAACCCCAATTCTGGTTGTTGTATTTGTGTATTGGGTTTGTCAACAACATTAATTTGGTTGGTGGTTGGTGTACCAACAACCTCAAATATATCGTAAATAACAAGGTCATCTGCTCTGTTTGTCACTCGTATTTCGTCTCCACCAGTTAGACTTAGTGTTGTGAAATCTGTTGTGGTAGAAGAGATTGTAATGACATCGCCGCCAGAAGAATCATAAGTTATGTCTGTTCCTGTAACAGCATTAACCGTCTCAATAGCATCGACGTTCACAGGCGATGCCACACTGCTTGTGTACGGGGAAGGGTTTTCTAATACCTTAACTTCTGAGTTTCCTAGTAGTCCACTAAGAGTAACAGTAACCGCTGCGGCAATTGTTATATCACCAAGTCCAGTGTTTTGCACTGTTGGCGTTGTTGCATCATTAACAATGTTGAGCGTTAATGTTACACCAGAATCTACAGAAGCAGTAATGGCAGAACCGCCGTTTCCTGTTGCGCCGCTGAATGTCCCTGTTGACCCAGTACCGTATCCCACCAACACATTGCCGTCCCAGTTTCTTGAAACGCTAGAACTAATTGTTCCCAAATCAACAGCGTGACTTGAATCGGTACGAGTAAAAGAACAACCTGTAATCAAATTAAGTCCAACAGCATCCGGGCCAGTGACTTCAATCGCAGTTGTGTCGGTTGTGTTCTCCAAAATACAACCAGTAATTGTTGCGCTGTCCTGTATAACTCGATTACATTCTTTGAATGTTGTACGAGTTACAGTTGTAGATTTTCCTAAAAGAATCTGACCAATGTTAATGATATTACTTTGTTTGATATCAATATCAGCAACTTTAGAAACAGACTCCAACACGCCACGGTTGTTCTGTCCAATGGCAGTATAATTCATACCAGTAATATCAATTGTTGTGGTGGCGTTCCCGTCAAACAACAATTGAGAGAAGTTAGAGGTTGAGTGAATTGTGTCAGGAATTGAAATTGTGGATCCAGGATCAACAAAATAACAAGAGTCTGACGCGCCTGCAACAGTTCTTCCTAATGCAAGTTTTCCTTGTAGTTCAAACCCACCACCAATACCAGTGAACACACCATAACGACCATTAGCAGAGTCATTAAAAATATTAACATCTTGGAATGTTGCTGGAGTTGTAACATCACCATCAGTTACAAAAATTCCTGTGCCATATCGAATAGCGTCGCAAGCAACGTTAGGACCACGAGAAGTGCTTAGGAAGTTAAACCCTCCACCAAAATATTGGGGTGCTGCACCAGGAGTTCCTTGAACCAGAGTATCTGAGTCAGTTGATGCACCGCTATTGTATTTAATAGGATAACAAATAAAGTTACGACCACCAGCACCATAAGTATCAGCGCCTGCAGTACCGTAGATAATTCTGTTGGTTGCAGTTCCTGTTCCCATCCATGCTGTTGCGCCAGCGTCACCAGCAAAGGAACCAACATCAGTTGAACCTATCGAAACTTCTGAACCAGACGCAGGACCAAGGAACTGCCAAAAATACACATGATCAGAATCGGCTAATGTGATTCCAGTCACGGCATCGTATTGCGCACCACGGTTGTTTCCACCAGCAGATACAAACGACCAAGAGTTAGAACCCTGAATTACAAAGTCACCAGTGATCGCTTCCTGAATGTTACCACCGGAGTTATAAGGTGCACTTGAGTTTCTCGACCATCCAGTTGCGGTCTCAGCATCTGTTATGGTGACTAGGTCTGTTCGTATCGTCGGCGCGGCCAATTATCAATTTCCAGTAGTTGTGTCGTTTAGTATTTCTTCAACCTCACCAACAAGACCTTCTTCCATTTCCTTCTTGAATGTTAAAACATCTTCAAGTTCAAATTCCCAACTTGGGTCGCGATCGCCTTCTACGAACCTGACAGTGCCGTCTTCGTTGTAGACAATGTCATTGTCCATTTTTTGGTGTGATTCTAAACGGTTTTCGTGAAGGGAAATGAACAAGACTTCATCTTCTGACCTGTTCAATATGTCTGCGGCTTGCTGTAATGTAATTCTCATTATCTAATCTCCTAATAAAAAATGTTGCTTAAAGACCACCAATAGTAATTATTAGTGGTCTAAAAGCAACTATATCAACTCAATTATGGATTTGAGTAGTTTCTTTCCAGAGCGGATACAACAGAGAATGTCTGCGATGCAAGACGCTCAATGGTTGCGGATACTTCCACATACGATCCGTTGGTTAATCCAATTGCTCGAATAATAATGTTTGCTGGGTTGTTACCCTGCGTGTCGCCTGCTGGTTTGTCACCCTGCGTATTACCCTCAAAGTCATAAGAGAATGTAACCGTAGAAAGATTACCAGTCAGGTCACCAGAGATACCACCAGTGTCTGGTGTTAATGTACCAGCAGAGTCAACCAACAGAGCATCCGGAGAGTTAATTGGGTGCTCATCAATTGTTGCAGAGAACGCTGAGTCAACAATTGGGAGGTTGTCATAACTGATCACAGAGAAGGCATTAGCAGATGGCGTAACAACGTTTGTTACTTTGTAAACCTGATTGTTATTGCTGTTAGTAGCACCGCCAATCTTAATGTAATCGCCGTCGTTTACTGTTGCTGGTGCGCCTGCGGTATAAACTACTGAGAAGTTGCCGCCAGCAGAAGTGAACGTAGCACTATCAATTTCTTCAAAACCTGCTGGCGCAGTTGCAGCAGTACCAGCATTTGTGATAGCAAAGTCTGATACTGACGTTCTTCTTGTGCGCTCAAAGAACACAGAGAATGCCGCATTAGCACCGTCCTGAGAAATTGTGTCTGAGAAAGACAGAGTAAAGTTCGCCGTGAACGGGAAAACTCGGTCAGCAAGACCAGTGGTTGTTACAGCAGAGTCAGATCTAAACGCCAGATCGTTAATGTCTGGAGAGAAGAAGTTAATAATTGCTGTACCAGACTGCTTCTCTGTGTTACCAGCACCAGCACCACCTGGGTTTGTAGCAGTCTTAGTCTTCAGTGTAGGACCAACGAATTCCAGAAGTTCATCCTGCAGACGACCGTATGCAGTAGAAAATGTTCCTGGAATGTCAGAGTCTTGGCGAAGGTAATACTGAACCCAAGAGTAAAGTTCCTGCTTACGCAGAGAACCATTAACGTCAGGAGATGATGCATCAATGGTAATACCGAATGGGTATGGACCACCTGTCAAGTCCTGAGTGTATCCCAGTGTGCTAGATTGTACACTTGCGGCAAGATAATTGACCGCTGCGGAATCATACTTTGTTGCAAGAGCAGTAGTACTGTTACCACCACCATCAATAGTTGTATCGTTTGCTGCCGGATCAGTAATGCCGGCATCTGATACAGTTACGTTCAAGTCCTGACCTTCGGCAAGAGGGAATCGCTGTACGTTATATGGCAGAGTTGTTCCTGCTGCAATACCGATATCAACCGTTCGCGTTTGGTCGTATGTCTTACCTTGCGTACGAATAAACACAGTAAGAATATCTGTCAGGTTGTTCTGTGCAGAACCATCTGTCAGAGTACCGTTATCAAACGTCTTAACTGCTTGGTTCACCTGACCTGGATAGTCAAATACAATCGGAGCAGTTGTGGTTGGGGCAACAGGAGTACGGTTTGTTGCGTCATAGAAAGCATAGTAAACCTGGTCTTGGTCAGCAGCGCCGATTGTACCTGTCTGTTCGCCGTCAATGTTACCCAGTGTGATAACACCCATGAACTGCTTTTCAAGAGTTGTGTTATCAGCAAGATATTCTCTCCATCCAGCAGTACGAATCAAAGAACGAGATACGTCTGAGTCTGGTTTCCAACCATAACGAAACTCGAACTGCTCAGGTGTAATAGCGATCATTGGGAAAGGATATGAAATCAAGTTCTTACCCTTTGGATCGTCCTTCCACTGTTCTTTTAGGAATGAGTAAAGTGCCTGACCTGTAACACCTGTTTCGTCCAATGTTGGACCAGATGGGGCAGCACTATTGTTTCTTACAATAATGTTCCTTGTACCTGTGTTAATGAAAATATTTTGGGCGCTATCAGTAGCAGCGTCCAAAAGATTGTCTGGATCTACAATTGTTGGCATTTGTTATTATCTCCTTGGTTGCGCAACCATTCAGTTATTTATAACTATGAGAAACTAAAGGACAGTCTATCGTCCCAGATTTTAGTAAATTCGGCAGTTCCATCTGCCCATAATATGTTAAAATCATCACCAACTTCTTCAATTCTTCTTATCCTCCATTTAGAAGCACTTGTTGCTGTTCCTGGTAATGCTTCTCCAATGTAGGTGTAATTTCCTTCAACATCAATAAGTTTGTTATACTTCACTTCTAGTTCCGTTCTAAGTCTGTTTAGAATATCCACAAAACTTTCAGGTCGAAACTTTTGCGTGTTTGGGTCGAATATAAGAATGCTATCGCCGACAACGTTGCTCAACTTTGTCTTTTCAACGTCAGCATTATCCAATAACTTATATGAACCACCTCCACTGATAGAAGAAAGATTCTGTAATCTTTGGTCTACCTTTCTATTTATTTCTTTTTGGCTTTCGGAAATCTTTCTATTGAAATCTTCAAGCAGCGCATCAAATTTTGGGGAATAGTCTGGGGCAGATTCGCCTTGTTCGCCTCTCTCTCCCCTCTCTCCTTGTTCTCCTTGGATTCCCTGCAGACCTTGCGGACCTACGTTGCCTATTGGTCCTTGCGGTCCTGCTGGTCCTGCAGGTCCAGTTTCACCTTTTTCACCTTGCGGGCCAGGAATTCCCTGCGGTCCTTGTGGACCTGTTTCGCCACGAAGTCCAATATCTCCCTTGTCTCCTTTGAGACCCTTCTCTCCTTGTTCGCCCTTGTCTCCTTTGAGACCAGTTAAACCTTGTGGACCTTGTAAACCTCGATCGCCAGTGACGCCTTGTGGACCTTGTTCACCAGTCTCGCCCTTGTCCCCTTTAGGTCCAGCATCCCCGCGCTGACCTTGAATTCCTTGAGGCCCAAGTAAACCTTGCGGACCAGTATCGCCTTTGTCTCCTTTGTCTCCTTTGGCGCCTTTGTCGCCCTTTGTTCCTCGATCGCCTTTAACTCCCTTATCGCCCTTTGGACCTTGCTTTCCCTGTGGGCCGGGAACCCTAGAAAGTTCTTCGATCTGTCTTTGTAAATTCTCGCTTTTCTTCTTAGCGTATGCAACACCAAAGGCAGCAACAACTTCGTTTTCCATTATTAGTTTTGCTCATTATTTAAGAAGTTAATCATTGTTTCATAAAGTTCATCTTGGGGCGTTGGACGATAATGTTCCTTGGCGTCTTGAGCAACCTTTTTCGTTGCATTAGGAGGACTGCCCTCATCGCTATCGTTGTCACCTTCCTTTGCCTTTGGTTCCGGTTTTGGTTCCGGTTTTGGTTCTGGTTTTGGTTCTTGCGGAATATCAAGAGGTTCTTCTTTCTCAAGATCATTTTGCATTTGTTTCAGTTCTTCGTCATTTAACCTCAACACATTGCGCATAATCCATTCTTTGGTATAAAATTCTCCAACAAACGCAGAAATCTCGTTCAACACACCAACTCTTTCTCTGATGATCTCAAGTTCTTTGAGTTCTGTGAAATGATTGTCTCTGACATAAGAAACCTGAATGTCGTTTTTCCAATCTTCCCAGTCATCTTCTGTGATAATGTTCTTAAGAACAAGTTGCTTCTTTAGAATATCAAGAAAAACCTTAGAGAATCTTCTTCGGAGTCTGTCAATAAACTTCTGGAACTTCAATTCGTCTCTTGTTATCTCAGTGGAACGACCAAGCGTGAACTGCGATTCTTGCTCCAGACGATTAAGCGGAACATTCATAGATCGATACAGTTTGCGCTGGAAGTATTCAATGTCTTCAATCTCGCCAAGGTTTTGACCACCAGGAAGATTGCTAACTTCTGTGCCACGACCACCTTCGCGGCGAGGCAACCAGAAATCTTCTAGCATTGACATATGCTTACGGTCATCTTTGATCTGACCTGTGGAAGCATCATAGACAAGTTTGTTTCTATATTTTGTCATGATGCCTTTCATATATTCTTCTGCTTTGCCCGTTGGCATGTTACCAACGTCAATATAAAACAACCGTCTTTCTGGTGCTCTTGACAGACGATAGATAAGCAAAGCATCTTCCATCATCTTCAGCATGTTTAGCGTCTTTAATGATTTGTGCAAATGTGAAAGAACTTTCACCCTTGCTTCGTCCATTAATCCAGAAGTAACATAACTGATTGCTTCGGTTGATATTTTTACTGATTGCTTAACTGGTCCTGCTGACTTTCCTTTTTTGTCGTCATAAATGTAATACTCAACAACCTTGTCGACAATATCAACGCCAGTCTTTTCGTCTTTTTTGTACTTGACTTGCTTGTGCTTTCTTATCTTTGTTGAGTCAATGTGACGAATTTCTTGAATGCCTGCTTTTAGGTTCTTTTCGTCAACAAGCAGGTGGTGAACAATTCGACCATCAATGTACCATGAACGGAATATCTCATGTCCAATTTCGTTGAACTTCAACATTCCGACAACATTGTCGAATTCTTCGGTGATTTGTTTTTTGATTTTATCAGATATTTCTGCATCTGCCATAGAGATTTCTACAGAGGATGTTAGTTCTGATGCAGAAATTGCTTCGTTGGTTATTTCTTCAACTGCAGCGTCAACTTCTGGGTGCATTGCTGCACCTCTGTAACGCATAATTTGTTCTTTGGAATCTTTGGCGGGTTCGCCGCCAGTGTTCAAATATTGCCCATAGAATCCACCATTAAGACCTGATACAGTAACATATCCCTCGCCATCTTCGTCTGTGGGAGGAACAACAGATTTTAATTTACTTTCTTCACTCTCTTGCTTCTTAGACCGTTTGATTTCAAATCCGAAAAGTTTGAGAATGGAATCTTGGGTATCTTCCATAATGTTTTCCTAATGAATAAAAGGGACTCTCAATTAAGAGAGTCCCAATTATTTATACAACTTCTAAGACGTTAGTCTATGAAGTTGTGTTTGACTCCCAGTACTGGACTTGGAACTCGACAGTGAACTCTTCAATTGTGTCGTTGGTATCCCAACTAACTTCAATCTCAGAAACATTAGAAGGGAAACAACCTCTGAAGTCATACTTCTTGAGAGTCGAACCATCTTTGTCAAGTTGTTCTACCAAGAGATCTGCTTGATATTCAACGGGGTCAACACGACCAGTATTTCTCTTGTGTTCGTTGATACCGTTCATCCATCTCTCGAAAGAATTTCTTACAGTAAAGTCTGTGTCATTGATGATTGTCACGGTCCATGGATCGAAAGTGCGATCGCCGCCGACTTTCAATACACGTCCTCTGAACGGAACTTCAATAACGCCGACCTGAGAAGCAGGAAGCGCCGCCGCCTTACACATAAAAGACGTTTCTTCAACTGCACCCTCGGCATAGCCAGGAAAGTTAAGAGTTGCCTTAAAGAGATTGGGACGAGCACCACCGCCTTGCAGTTTTGCTTTAAAATCATCTACGCCTAAAATTGCCATTTATTATTCTCCTTATACCGTTCCGACTACTTCGCTGAAATCAACGCCAGATCGAACAGCAACAAAGTTCAGAAGAACAAAGTTGATTGAACGCGCTGGTTTAACGAAAACGTCAAACACAAACTCGTTGCGGTCAACAACAGCGGCAGTATTGTTAGTTTCGTCGCAGACAACTCGGAAGTCAGTAATACCTCTCTGACCCTGAATCTGTCTCAAGAACGGTTCTACAATACCAACGAATTCTGCTCTTGTGAATTCATCGTTGAATTCGAACATAACGTTCTGCGCAGCAGCAGAAATTGCTCTTTCGATTGTCAAGAACAAACGACGAACATTGATTCTGTCAAATGCTGACGGACGAGACTCTTTTGTCTTGTCGCCAAACAGAACGACACCTTGTCCTGGAAGATTAACAACTGGGTTAATTCCATTCTTGTACAATGTATCCCTTTGCGATTTAGTAGCTGAGTAAGCTAACGAAGTGACACCAAGATAATTACCTCGACGGTTTCCAGCAGGGGAGAACCATGAAGCAGCAACAGCATCGGTGTTTGCCATAGTACCTGCAGTGCTTGCAGCAGCAGGAATGTAAACATACTGATCGTTGTACTTGTCGTACACTTTCAGATAGTTGTTATCAACAAACAGGTAAGAAGATGAAGTCAAGGTATCTGCAAACGCAACAGTGTCAGTGACAATGCTTGCAGCAGAGTTGTTAACAACAGATGCTCTGTTAGGTGATGCAATTGCTACACAGTCCTTACGAACTGTACTTGCTGTTGCAACCAGATCATTAACAACTGTAGTCTGATCTGCTTTTGCGGACATTCCAGGAGCAATCAGGAAGTCAACAGTAATTTCTTCAACGTTTTCGAATTTATCGAACCCAAGAAGATATTCTGCAGTTCCCAAAGCACCGCTGTTTACGCCTGCACTCAGAGAGTATGTCTTAACAGAACCATCTGTAAGCAGGAAGTTTGTGTTCGCTGCGTTAGTATCTTCTGTGAAAGAACCGGCTGCTGCGTCAGAATCTTGGTTTAGACTAACTGCGTGGATATATTCAGAACGCTGGTTGATAACATCCAGAACGAAGTTGTTTGAACCGTCTGTAGTTTTTGCGTCTTTTGCCGCAGAAACAAACGGATATACTTCAAGGATTGCGCCAGGAGTACCAGAAATGTCGCCGTCATCGTCAAGAACGATAACATGCATTTCGTCGTTTGAACCACTTACGCCAGAAGCGTAAGAAGAAGTTCCTGGTGCTGCGTCAAATTCATCGTTATATGTCCATCCATCATACGCAGAATCAGCTGCGTTTGCTGGACAAATCTGAACGCTGATGCTGTTACCAGCAGCGCCTGCATATCTTGCCACAAAAGTGTGACCGTCAGAGTCTAGTGCGCTTTTTTGTACCTCAAATGCTTCGTCGTTCTTAACAAGAACTGCAGCAGATGCCTGACTAGCAGCATCATACGCATTTTTTGCTGACGCATCAGCGCCGCGAACAACATAAAGACTTTGAGAGTAGCGCAAAAATGAAGCCGCTGACAAAAAGTCAACAGCAGTTGTTTGCGTTGGTGTTCCGAATCTTTGGACCAGAATTCCTTCGTTAGAAACAAGGACTGGTTCTTCGACTGGACCCCAACTAAAGTCGCCGACATATGCACCAATAGATGTTTGAATGGCAGGAACAACTCCTGTCAGGTCAACTTCTCTAGTGATGATAGCTGGCGATAAACTTGTGTTTAGTGCCATTTCGTTTTCCTTCTCTTAGCTAATAATAAGGGTTAACATTATACGGATAATATCTCAATAATGTTTATTTATACCAAAACGTTTTTTTACCATCCGTCTTCAAATTCTCTCTCGTTGAAGGGGTCAAACAATTGCCAAGCGTCTGATCTGTCTTTCTGTTCATACTCAGAGATCAAGTCTTCGTTGTTATCAATAAACCCGAACGGCGGAAGGTCGTCTGCAATGTCTTGTATGCGTTTATCAAACAACATTTGTTTTATGTTAATGTCTGTCATATCCGCAAAGAACTGAGTGTTAGCAAAATAACCAAACATAACAAGGTTCATCATCAAGTCGTCATGGTTTCCGTCAGATGCCTCGTATGATTGACCCTTTGCAACAAAAGTTGAAATCTCTATGATTGTCTCTTGGTCATACACTTCCAGTTTGCGTTCTTCCAGAATGTCTTTGATTGAAGAGCAACCAATGCGCTTGACCTTTCTGTCCATGTAAATGCCAATGGCATCTGATTTTGTTGCAGAGGTTAGGTGAACGTTCTCGTATTCAATTTCATGATATAACCCATAGCATGTCAACGAACCTTGGTCGTTGTTTTCAACGACAACATACGCATTATTGTATAATTTAGCGTACTTATAAATAATGTTTGGGAAGAGTATTGGAGAGATAGTGTTATTCCGATACACAGCAACCTGTTTAAACGGTTGGGTAGAGATGTCGATAAGGTTAAACGTAGAATAGTCCTGACCTCTTCCTTTCGAGACATCAACGGTCATGATGTACTCGTGCCTTGCGCAAGGTTCAGAATATATTAACATTTGACCACCTTCCAATATTCGCAGGGGCTCTTTTGACCTGAAGGACATTAGAGTCTCTGCGTTTATTAGGGTGTCGCCTGTTCCAAAGAAAGTGTTACCAAATTCTTGGTCAAACTGCAATTGGGATGTATTAGCAATGGTTTGCTTTTTCCATTCCTCGTCACGACCAGGAACATCATACCAATCAACTCTGAATGGAACATATTCGTTTGTTCCCTGAACAGCACCTTCCCAAATCTTATGGTAGGTGTTACCAATACCATTTGCTGTGGAAGTGATGATAACCTTGGTTGTGGTACCAGAAGTGATTACTGGATAGGTTGATGTATAGAACACATCTGCCTTTTCTACAAACGCAAACTCATCAAGATACAGAAGGTTGACAGACATAGAACGAATAGAAGAACCAGAAGTGGCGCGTGCTACGATCCTTGAGTTGTTGGAGAAGTCAATGTTACCTTTGTTAAGCGCTTTGCATCCTGGCTGCAAAAAGAAAGGCAGGTTCTCTAGCATCAAGGCAATACGCTCTAACATGCCTCTTGCATTCATGCCTTTGTTTGCTAGAATAGCAATGGTCTGTTCAGACTGAAACAAAGCGTACCAAAGCAAATAAGCACAACAAGAAATAGACTTACCCGACTGGCGGCATGCCAACACAATATTAAAACGGTTGTCATGAAAGTTGTCAAACATCTTTTCTTGATAAGGATAGAGTTCAAAGTTTACAAGACCTCTATCAAGATGGATGACTTTACAATACGTTTTACAGAAATAAACCGGATCTGTTCTACACCGATTATATTCTTTGATCTTTTCTAATGTCCAATTCTCAACAACACCATCTCTCTTGACATTGACGTTACCAAGGTATGAATTTTCTCTTGTTCGCGTGTCGTCTATAATATTCAGCATAATTTGAATTGTTCGCCAAGAACCGCTATAATAAAACAGTTATTTGATGGGGAAAGTAGTTATTCCTTTGGGGTGACGTCTTTTTCAACTGTCAACGAATCTCCCTGTAACAAACGTTGGAGTTCTTCTGTTGTCCCAACAAACACATTATTAGTTGTGTTCCCAGAAGAAGGCACAGCACCATTCTGTTGAGGCGCCGGAAGGGTTGACATTTGCTTTATTTGTTTTTCTTTCTTGTTGAGGTCAATGATTTTTTCTGTTATGTCAGCGTTTTGTTTTAGCATTTGTGCAAAAACTTCACCAGACCTTGGATGTTCTGAGGATTGAAGAATTTGCATCATCAGTTCTAACCCTTCCTGACCCTGTTCCAACAAATCATAATATTGCTTTCTAGCAAATTCTATGTCTGCATCAACAACCTTTTCATTATCGTCTTTCATTTTTTCTCATTCCTCTAACAAATCCCTTTGGTTCGTTACCTGGGATGCATAATTTATTTATAGTTCCGTTGTTATACCACTTTTCTCCTCTTGTCCCGTATCGTGGGTTGTTCTTACCAGATACTGCATGCTTCCTCTTGGAACAAAAATCTTTTGTTCTTCCAGGAACATACCCTGCAGGGATTGTCTCTTCCCTTGACAGATATATTGTTTCCTCGCCGTTATTAAACACCATTTTATTTTTTGTTGAACTACCGTGTGTTCTAGAACAATTTTTGTCGCCTTTAGAATTATGGTTCCCTAGTTTCCAACCCATAGGTTCTGAACCTTCTTCGAACATCTTTGAATCTGTGCCGTTGGTATAATATCTTTTACCTTTCGCAGATGTTCCTATCCTTCCCTTTTTGAAACCTTCAGGTATAAAAGAATACATATACTCCTTTGATCCATCGTTACACCAAATCAACCCTGAGTTTGAAAAACTATTAGCGGGACTATTATTCAAACAAAGCGGATCTGTTTTCCACTTATCGCCCAAATAAAAATCTTCGTTTTCGATATGGTAGGCACTGCTATTGAATGTTTCTAGTATTTCCTTTTTAAAAGTATATTTTTTCCAATAACGTTCGTTAGACACAGGAGAACCATAATATTCATCCGTTTCAGGGGTTTTGTTTTCTGGACACTTTCTTCTTCCGATATAATAATGACCGGAAGAAAACAGTATTTTGTATGTGTAATAAATAGACATTGCTGATAACTCCATCTTAGTTATTAGAATGGTTGGGGACTGCCATCCCGCGAACCATTTAGTTTATTTATACACTAACCGTTTTTCACTCATGGCACACTATCTAATGCAGTATAAATTTCAGTATCAACTGTAAAGTCGCTATCTGGACTTACGTTCAATGGGTTTGGTGTTGTTATCAATGTTTCTAGAGGACCAGCACTATCGTTCAAGGCAAAGTCTTGCTCGTAAACTTCTCCTCTAACTTCTCTAATTATAGGTGCGTTATCATTAACTGGTCCATAGAACGCAATCTTCATCTGGAAAGATAATGTGTAGATGATTGTTCTTCTCTGCTCTAGCGGACCTTCATAATCATCTGTGAAGGAAACTGCTTCCAGAGTGATTGGAACATCATCTTTAATTTCTGGCAACTCCTTGATTGGTTTTACCGTCAAGGTGTACTGCGGGTTAAAGTATGGAATTATCTGTTCTACAATTTGTAATGCATCATCTTGTGATTTTGCATAGACATTCAACTCAAAAGAAAGGTTGTATGGTGTTTGGGCATATACAGACTTTTTAGAAGTGTTGTCTGTTCCAGGAAACGAACACTTTAATGTTTTCTGTAACTGTCTAACTGCATCATAATCAATAGAAACAATCTCAAAAGACATCCTTGGCAGTTTGATTGCAATTTGTCTTTCGTTGTCTTCCCCACGACTCATCTGTTCAATGCGCTCAATGAAGTTTCTCTTTGGAGCATAACTCAATGGCACCTTTGCCTGATTGACAGAAGATGTTGTGGATCCTGGACGAACAATGTAAATGTTGTCAAACAGAGAACCAAATACGGCAACTGCCTTACGAATGCGTTGGTGGTAAAAATGTTGAGAAAACATTATCGTTTTCTCTTAATAACAGCCACAGGAATTTTCTTTATTCCCAACTCTTGCGCTGCTAGTGCTCTATGAAAACCATCCTGCACAAATCCCCCAGGAGCATAATCCAAAATTGGCATATCTATTTTCGTGCCGCTTTTGATCAAGTCCTTCAGGTTATCTACCTTTTTTCTTCCGCCCATCTTCATTCTCTTATCGTACGCTTTCTGCACACTGATCTTTTGTCCCTTAGCCATAGCATTTTGTAATGCTTTAATCGTCATTATTTTAACTTCTGCCTCTACGCCATATTTCTTTGGGTTTTTTAGCATGTCGTCTATTTTCTTTCTTCCGGTTTTTTCCCGAGAGAACGGGTCTGTAACGCTTTCTTCAATGTACCTTCTAAACGACAACATTACTGCGGATCCCCAAACGGATTCTCCTTGCAATTATCGAAGTGATATCTTGTCATGTTTGGACCTTTTCCTTCTTTATTGCAGTGCGGGCAAGTAACTGCTTTCAAATTGTGTTTCAAACCCTTACCGTACGAGCGACCCTTTAACTTTTCGCTCATCAACCTTTTAAACTCTTCAGAACGAGGCGCACGTTTCTTTCCTTTAAGTGCTTTACTTATACCTTCGGAACGTTTCTTTCTGATCTCTGGGTCTTGCCATGTCTTTCTATTTAGTTCTGCCACTTTTTCAGAAGTAAATGCACCAACGGGTGCGCCTCTTTTCTTTGCCGATTCGCTCATCTTCTTTCTCGCAATTTGTCCATACTCCCCGCTAACCCCCTCTTCCGTTTTCAAGTTAGCGAACTCAGGATTGTCGATTACTCCATATTTTTGCGACAGTTGGATTCCCTTCTCTTTCAATTCGTTCTTACATTCGGTTTCAAACAAAACGGTAGTCGTTACATCATAACCGTGTTTTGCTATATGTCTCTTCCAGTGTACTCCAGACCCAGTATATTTGTGGGCATCTTCTTTTTTAGTGTAACCCAAATATTTAAGTCCTGTCTTGTTGTGTTCCTTCAGATATAGTTTGTACATCTTGAACCCTTTTGTTGTATAAAGTTTCTGCCAATTCAGTATCGGAAACATCTAGAAAGAAACCCAATCCTTGCAATCTAGTTGCTTTTTCTAAATCTTCCAATTCCCACATTATATTTATACACCCAACGGGTTAAGTTCAGTTATTTTTTAATTTATTATGGCGAGTCTGATGGATCTCCAAAGGGGTTGCTCTCTGTCCAATCGATGAAGTCTGCAGCAAATGTGCTGAACGTATCATTCTGTGCTGTCTCTTGTATATTCTGTAGTTCTTCAATCAGCGAAGGAATACCTGTTGTGCCAGTTTCTGCGCCAGTAACAACAGTGCCCAGAACAAAATTATGGTACTCGCCATCAGAGGTTCTAACGTGCGCCAGATAGAGTTTGTCATCAGAATCATTCCAGTTGACAACCTCGCCAGTGATGTTGAAGTTTGAGTTGACCTGCGTGACATCTTCACCAACACTGAAATCACCAGTAACAGAACTCAGCGAAAGAACGTATTGGTACGTTGCGAACTCTTCAATATCATCAATTTCCTCAATGTTAGTATCAAAATCTTCATCGTTGTATTCAAACAACTCACAGGTCATTCTGAATGTTGGCAGATTGTTCAGTTGGTAAAACGGCGTTTCGTCCTCAACTTTCATGATTTGGAAGAACGACTGCGACAACGGCAAATAAACCAAATCCCCTTCTCTTGGTCGATAGAATGGGTTTATTGGTGACTCTTCAAACGAACCCACCGTTGACTTGAATCTTCTTCTTGAGACAATGAATGTTGCGGCGTCTCTTATCTCTACGCCAAACTTTGTAAAAAGATCTCGGTCACCTTCAAACCCATCAGTGTTCTCTATAAACATCTCCAGTTTATATGCATTCTGGAATTTAGAAGAATTGTCATCCAAGAAAATCTCATCTTTGTAAACAAGTTCTCTTGGAATATAATAGGTGTCAGTTCCATACTGCTGGATAGATTCAATGATCAAATCTTCAAGAAGATATTGCTCGTTTCTTGAACCTCTGCTTATGTAACGGTTGAGCGCCATTCAATTTAACCTATAAAGAAGTCGCAGGGTTTTTCCTGCTCCAACCTCATGTTTTCCAATATTCTTTCTATTTCTGTTTGTGCATCATCAAACATTTGACGACCGTTCACCGTTATGCCACCAGGAAGAAGCATGCCATCAAATTTCATCATGTTCAGACCCCACTGTTCTTTGATTAGTGCAGTGGTATAATCCTTAATGAACATGTCGTTGTAGATACTTGTGTGTGACTCTGGGTTCACAATTTGTCGAACTTCAGCAACAAGGTAATCTCCGGTCTGTATATCTCCATCATTAAAGTCTCCAAAGATATACAGTCTGTCTTGTTTTCTTTGGAATTCAATATTCGGGGTTCCGTGAAACTGCATATCAATCAGTTCCAAGTATTGCTGCAACTGGTGGTAGTAAGCAAGATCTCCGCTGAAACTCAAGAAATCTCCCATGCTGTTCAGAAACATCTGATACTTGATATCAAACATGTTGTTTTCTGTTCCAAAAGTATTTTTGATAGGAAACAACTTGGTCACAAACATTACATCAGAAGAAATCGGGATGAACTGATTTGACATGTCAGAATCAGTAACTAAATGCTTGACATAACCTCTTACAGTTGCATCATTATGAAATTCTTGATACTTCTGTAATGCATCATCGACTTTATCTTCAACCTGATCTACGTCAACGTTGACTTCCAGAACAGGTTCGCCCAACCTTCTGAAACAGTAGTCAACCAATTGTGCTCGACTGTTTACAACTGCCATTTATTATTCTCCGGTTTATCCTATTATTTATACTAGGAAACTTCTTAATTAGTTGATATGCCATCCCCAACTGGAATCTATAAAAACAAACAGACTGTTTGCGTATTTAACGTCAATTGTAATGTCAGAATCAAGACCCATAATCTTGTTGCCGTTTCTAGCAACAACAGTGTTAGCAAAATTTCTTACTGTTAATTCTAATCGGTCTCCGGCATCTGCTGCTGGCAATGTCATTGTTTGCCCCGAATCGCTGAGGTGATAGTGGTTGTCCTTTTGCATACTAATGCCAGTTGCGGTCACAGTAACAGGAAATTCTGACCCGCCGCCTGAGACACCCGCCAATTCTGTTTGGACATAAGCAGTTGTTGCTATCTGGGTTGTGTTTGTTCCACCAGCTGCTGTTGGTGCAGTTGGCGTTCCTGTTAGCGCAGGAGAATTTAGTGGAGCAAATCTATCATTAATAGCAGCAGATGTCATTAAGTGATCGTCAACGTCATTAAACTCGCCGCCAATATCAATGTCGTTCATTGTATGACCGCCAAGACTTAACGAAGCAGCAGTGAATGCTCCAGCATTAGAAATGCGAGAAGTTCCGCCAATCTGCAAATCACCGCTGGCAAGGTTCATTCCCCCTGAGCTGTTAACCTCTAGAACAGCAGAACCATTATATGTTATGACCACCCCGCCTGTTTGGTCATACATAAAGATTCCGTTTCCTTGTTGGGTGTTACCGAACCAGTAATCGCCTGTGTTGATATTATATAATCTTATAGCGTCTGTTTCGCCCTTAAAATCAGCAATCAGCGCACCGCTGTTGTAAGTTCCTCCTCCTGCCCCATTAGTGTTTTCTATGGTTAGTGTTGCGGTTGCACTTGCTTGGGATGCATTGATTGTGCTGAAACTGGTGATTGTGCTTCTAAATTCTGCAGAACTATCAAAGCGGGATGTGCCGTTTACCAGAAGTTTCTCGCCGTTATCTGAGTCAGTTCCAATCAGAACATTACCCCCAAACTCAGCAATACGAACAATGCCAGTGTCGTCAACTTCTAAAGAAGGAATACCTGAAATGTCATTGACAGAAAAGATTGTTCCTGTAAGAGAATCTGTTATCGAAAACAGTTGCCCAACATCACCAATCCACGACAGAGTGTCGGTGCTGTCAAACAACATTTGTATTGTCAGAAGTCCAGAAGCGGAATCTATGAATAGAATGTTTTGGGTTTGTAGTCCGTGCTTGACTACAAACCTTTTATCGTTCGCCATCGGTTCACTGTCCCCAAATGTGCGTTATTATTGTTATATTGCTATTTATAAACCGTACCTACCTCGATGAGCATTGAATAACTGTTTGACCTCACCGCCAGACAGATCTCGATTAAAAACGTAAACCAAAGGAATGTCGCGGTAAAATCCTGCATTGGATGGTCCGTCAATAACACCCAACTTCATTTGTCTTGCTGATATCGTGTTTACAGTTACGCCTGTTACATCTGCAGAACCTTCAAGTTCGCCATTAATGTACAACTTGGTAGTGTTAGTTTCTCTCACGCCAACAAAATGATACCAACCAGGAACACTAATATCTGACGCTGTCTGAACCTGGTAGAGGGTTGTTCCTCCTTCTATAGTAAAGGTTGGATATCTTGCCGTCTGACTGCCACCCAGGCCCAGGAACCACTCGTTTGTTCCAAGCTGTGCACCTGTATTCCACTTGGTTATAAATTGCCCTCGCCTACCGCCGTTTGTTGAGGTCCAAGAACCTGCCAGATAAAACCAACCACCAACAGTAAAGTTGTTTGCTCCAAAATCAAAAAGAGGCACATCAGGAAAGGTCACAACATCACCTGTGTTACCAAATGACATTTTACCGAGGTCGTCGCTGCTGTAAGCAACTGCACCACCTAATGTTGCATGGTTTCCGTTCTCAGTTAAGTCATACCAAGTGCTGCCTGACCCAGCGTAACTCTTTGAGTTGGCAGCATCCCAGAAACCAATTAAAGAAGTAGAAAGAACATTTGGTCCAGCAAAGGCAGCCATTATAACCCGTACCTTCCCTTGTGGGCATTAAAGTTTTTCAGAACTTGATCCTGTGTCAACCAAGTGTCATAAATTGAACATAACCCAACACGCCCCCTAAAGCGATCGTCGCCTCCTGCATCTAATCTTGCGCCAATTGCCAGAGGCCAGGTAACTGTGCTATCTGGCGTTGTTGTGTCTGCTAGACTATCAACCAAGACTGAGTTTCTATAAAGTTTAAGTCCTGTTGTGATATCATAGGTTCCCTGATAATTAACCCATGTTTCAGCTTTAACATCGCTGTATGCATCTGCGTCAACTTCTGGCTGATTGGACCCGTTATAGAACCCAAACCGAACATAGGTGTCAGTGGTGTCTGCAAAGAACCCGTAGTTTCCAAAGTTGGTTCCACCTTTACCAAAAAGGCAAGCGAACGTTGCACCCTGATTGGAAGAACCATAAAACCAAATGTTCATAGAAAAACTACCAGAAATCTTCACATTGTCTCCCCAGTCCACATGACTTGCACCAGTATTTGGCAGGTCAAGATACCCGTCTGTTACTGTTGCCGGACTGTTGATTGCGCCAGAGAGTTTGTCCTTTGTTAAAGAGTATGCAGTGCTTCCGCTTCCAGGATAACTTTTAGAGTTGGCGAAGTCGCAGTAAAAGACCAGGTTGTTTGTTTCTATTTTGGGACTATGATGAAGTGCCATTATAAACCAAACCTTCCGCGAACAGCATTGTAGTTGATCTTAACTTGTTCTGGTGTGAAGTGGGTATTATACAATCGAACAAGAGCTATTTGACCATCCAGAGGCTGTACGATCCTTCCTGGTGCATAACCCATTCTCATAGTGGTGACAGTTGAATTAACGTCTAACTGTGCTGAGGTATATGTTGCGTCCTCAACGCCATTAATATAAATGTAGTTGTTGACGCCAACTTCACGAGTTGCAACAACATGATACCAAACTCCGAGTTGGAAGGTACTGTTACTATCAAAGTTATCGTTGCTTCTTGCCCCGAAATTAAATTTTCTCCCGGATGCAGGTTTATAAACCTGAAGTCCAATTCCGCCAGCGTTGTTTTGACCAATAATGCTTGATCCGTCACTCAAGATATTAGTGCCAAGCAATGACTCTCCATCTATCTTGACAAGAGCTTCTATCGTGTAAGCGATATCCCCGTTACCTATCTCTCCACCTGTATTAACGTAACTTGTGCCTGTTGTGATATAGTCAGAAGAAGATGCAAACGTAAACGCCTTTGCAGAAGAATCATATGTTGTTCCAGTAATAGTAGCATTAATCTTTGTCTTGCTGATATCAGTAAAAGTAGAACCGGAACCGCTATATGATTTTGGGTTCGCAGCATCCAAACAAAGCACTAACCCATTGTTGTTTGTCTTGGGATTATAATTAGTTGCCATTACACATCCATTAATTTCATTGTCATATCAAATTTGGTTGAGGTTGCAGAATTGGGTGTTATCAGAATTCTAAAGTTACCGCCTGATATGTCCACATCATATGTTGCCAGTTCGCCATTAGTTGTCACAATACCATATTCGGTTGCTGTTGCTGTTGTTGTGTCGTGCACAATCATGAGTTCTGTGATATGTCTATCAGAACCTCTTGTTGCGTTAATGATTGCTTTACCTCCGCCCCATGTTGCTGTATCAATGCTTGCGAATGTCTGCTGCGCTGTTGATGTGTATGTGGCTGTTTGAACGAAATCACCCGCAACAACCGTTCCGGCAGTTGTGGCATGCCGAACTATTTCGTTGAAAGTGTTTGTTCCAGTGAATATGTTGTTTGCTGCCAGAGTTGGAATCGTAGAAGAGTCCACCTGGAATGTGATTGTTTCGTTTGCAACTTGGTTGACCGTGAAGTCGCCACCAATCAATAATCCAGCGCCAGCATCTAGAGTTATTGTTGCGTTGTTTGTTGTAACTGTCGGCGGCAGTCTGTCGCTATCAATAATACCATGCGTGTCTGTGTTAATGTCAAGCGAAGGTATCTGCGCGCTATCAAAGATCCCACCAACTATGTCGGATGCAGTTAAGACTGGGATTCTTGCTGAATCAAATATTCCGCTGTTTATAATGGCAGCATCACCAGTAACGTTCTGCAACACGCCAGCGTTTGTAATTCTAATTGTGCCAGCAGTCTTGAAACTTCCAGAAACAACATCTACACTATAATCAGTTTCGTCCAATTCAAGGACAATGTTTGAAGACCCGTTGGCGGAAATTATAAAATTGTCATCATCTGCACCATCAATCCATGTACGCCATTCTCTTCCAGTAACGCCATTGATGTAAGCAAAACCAACGTCTCTATCAAAATCGCTAATCAATTGAAAAGCGTTTGAAGATCCAGTGTTATCTGTCGCCCTTAATACTACAGGATTTGTTGGTGTTCCTTGAAGTTCTGTTTGCCCAGTAAAAGTTTTGTTGCCTGCAATTGTCTGCGCGCCAGTTGTTCTAACAACTGTGCTATCAACATTAAACGTTATTGTTGCAATGCCTGTCTGGTTTGTGGTGAAAGATCCACCGCTGTCAAGACCGTCGCCAGCAGCCAAAGTTATTGTTGCATCGCCAATGGTTGGTGT
>Ga0099849_1000193_pt1 | contig 26827 bp, 30 predicted proteins | sample CB_VirMetaG_4_FD_78177 | JGI IMG/M metagenome (GOLD analysis project Ga0099849, IMG submission 78177) | Freshwater to marine saline gradient viral communities from Chesapeake Bay - CB_1508_1M Viral MetaG | ecosystem: Environmental > Aquatic > Marine > Coastal | place: USA: Chesapeake Bay... | reverse complement strand
TATTAACTTAAATTCAATCAAATCACTTGGAGAACTTGCCTTTATCCATGCGCTTGTAATATCCGATTTCCAGCTTTCATTACCAGCATTCCCAGCACCAAATATTCACAGCAACAAGATTTGTCGCCTCTTGGTGTCTCTTGAAAATTGTCTGGTAATTTTATGCTTCCATAAGACTTTTCAATGCGTTCTTCTTTTACGCCACAACCACATTCTGCTGATTCTGTGCCTACTAATAAACTGCCAAACCCATTCCATTGTGCATTTGTACCCTCTGGGCACAATGAATCACGCTCTAAAATGGCAAGTATTTGATCAGCATTTGTCTTGTCAGATATAGTCCAATATGGTGTTGCTGGAAAACCAACTGGCTCGGTTTGTGTGCGCCATGATAATCGTAATGTATTAGGATATGTAGGTGTATCAAATTCATAATAGTTACGACCATTGATCAGTCCTAAAGTTTCTAAATTATAATTCTCAGTAGGAAAACTACCAGAAGCACTTTCCCAATCTAATTTCAAACATTGACAAGGATCATCAGTGCAATCATTTACTTCTGCTGTTACTTCAAATGGCTGTCCAGTATCTTGAAAATTATTTCCTTTTGATAAAATGCCTATTGTAGTAGGTTGTGCCAACCAATCTGCATTATCAGTTGGTGCATAAATATCATTTCCATTGTTGTATTTTGTTTCAGCCAAATTACAAGCTAACCACATGAAATTTCCTACCTTAACAGCATCATAACCAATTCCGTCATTTCCAATATATGCGTTCTCTACATATGTAAAATTATCGTAATCACTTTCACATTCAATTAATTCTCGGCAAAGTCTAATACTTTGTAAATTACGTGGGTTTGCTGAATTTGAAGAACTTGCCCCAGCTGATGTGTAACTGCAAATATATGTTCTTGTCGTAGGGGTGCCAGTGCCACCAGACCAATGTCGTGATAATTCGCCTTGTTGCCCAATGCTACCCCCACCAGATATGCTGATCGCACCAGTACCACGTACAAAAAGACTACTGCTGTTTGTAGCTCCAGTGTTTGGTGGTAACCAAAATGGTATTGATTTCATTGCCCCACCAGCTACAGATGTACCACCTAATACTGTAAACAAATTACCCCAATCAGTGTTATTTGGCACACGCCAATTTCCAAATTGCGTTAGGTTAATTATGCCACCAGCGTTTCTTCCAGTTAGTGTGGCTATCGTTCCATTATTTGCTATTACATATCTATTGTAATAATACCCTTCTACTTGATCTAATTTGAAAATTCCAGAAACGCATTCACACGCCATTACTCTCTTATTAAGAATTGATAATCTCTAACTAACATGCCATTTGTTGTATCATTGTTAGCTACATAAATTTCAATGTAATCATTGTTTGCCATTAATGAACCATATACTAAATTAATTGTGCCTATATCTCCAGACGTTGCCTCAACTTTCAAACCACTTCCAGCTAATTGTGAACCATTTTTATATAAGAAAAATTCATATTCATTACCAGAGCCACCACCTTGTTTTTCATAATTAAAACTGATATGAACACTTATATACACTTCTTTTGTTCCAATATATGTATATCTACCAGCACTTGACAGCGTATATCTTACTGATGCTTGAATTGTTGGTGCACTTGCTCCAGCACCCACTTGTAATAAAACTGGTGTGCCACTTGATGCGAATGCTGTGTCGTTTACATTACCTTGCATGGTTGCGATCACACCAGACGTACTATTCAACAAACCTTGATTTGACATTATATCAAAGTTCAGCATTTGTGTAGCACTATAATCTGGAACACCAGCACTGATAATAGGTAATAAAATTTCCCCAGTTAGTCCAACTTTTACAAATGTATTTGCTACAATAGTGCCATATCCTATCGTTGCACCACTTTCTATTTCAATACCATTTTGAACGTCTTGTGGGTGGAATATGCTACCAGTAAAATTAACTGCTCCATAACTGGTTGCCACGTTGTTTGCTCTTAATTTGATCATGCTAACAGATGCAAAATTGCCAGGCGTTGGTATAGTTGTCTCATCAAACCAGCGTATGAATTCACAACTTTGTATCTGTATTTTGCTGGTGTCTTGAAATACCACACCAAAAGTCTGCGCTTGACAATACCAAAAAAGTGTGTTTTGAATGTCTATAAGATCAAACCCAGTAAATTGAAATATGTCAAATGCGTTTCTTATTTGACAAGCTGATATTGATATTGTTTTTAATCTGTTAAAATTGTAGCCAGTAGCATTAATATTGGTTGCTGATATTAAACTACTACTTGAATTCGTTGCGCTTAATGTTATTCCACGCATAGTAAAGCTGACTTCAGTAATTGTTAAGAATGCACCAGTACCAGTATATGTAATTTTATCTTTGTTTCTATCTCTACCAATTATGGCACTACCCTCAGACGCTATTGTAACAGCTTGTGAAGTTGTTATACTACCATTTATAACATAAGTAGTGTTAGGTTGCAAAGACGCTGGTAAATCGCTTGAATCAGTTACAATAACGATATTTGGCTCACTTGCCACAATACTTTTGAATACTTGTCCTTTGATCTTAGCGCTTTCATAATTTGCACCATTAAAATAATCTATATCAACATAGTCATCATCGCCAAGTGATAATCGTTCTAAAGGATATTCATTTATTTTTAGTCCCATTTATTGTGATATTAATTTGTTTGTATCATCAGTAGTAATTTTACTGTCGCCTTGTGTAGTTATTTTGTCTATTTCAATAAAAGGCGTACAGCGTTCTTTTATCTTGCTTGTAAATTTAACGCCATTTTCCATATTTATCTTTGATGAATCAAAATAACATTCCAGTCTTGCAGTGTCTGGAGTTGGAAAAGTAAGATCGCAAAGTAAACCAGTTAATGGTGTTAATGGATTAGATACATTGTTGTCAAATGGTATTACGCTACTTAATATCCAACGTGGTCCACTTTCTTTTGGCTCTGCTGTAATCATTCCCCATGTGCTACCTTGTCCCCATGTGTTGCCATTTGTCAAAGTGTGAGTAGCTACAACACGCATTAATTCATTTTCTATTGCTATATCAACTACTTGTCCAGTTGAATCTCTAATCAGATCAATATTACTATCAATATTGTCGTCATTATCATAATTTAATATGTCAATATTATCGTCATATACAAACGCTAAATTGTCTTTTACAAGCTCCAAATGTAATCTAACTATCCAATTACCAGTAGTGTCGTATGGATACCAGTTTTTATTTTGATTAGGGTAAAAATCATCACTTGCATTTAATTGCTCTAACCAATATTCCCAGCGTAACAAAAATGGAAAATAAATTTTTACTCCATATTGTGTGGCAGTGTCTAAACTGGGGTATCTTTCCAAAGTTGCTATACGCTTCACACTGGTTGTTGGTAGTGTGCTGATTATTGGTTGCTGTTGATTAAGTGGATAGATACCATTTAACAAAGGCACACCAGCAAAACTAAAAAAGCTACTAAGCAAAGTAAATTCTTCCTCTGTGGTCGTGTTATATGCTTCTATACGTGCTGTAAATGACTGAATTTCTGTGCCATTATCCACTAAAAATTTACCAGCATAACCTAAATCATCTTCAATATTTGCAGTGTAACCTAATTCAGTTATGTTAGTATCTTGAATATTATAGCTGTGATCAAAGAATTGGCTGTTTTGCATTGTTAATGCCCCACCAACTGGTGGATTAGATACTAATTGTGCGTCATAAACTAATAAATTTACGTCATTAATTTTGCACCAGACTTGAAATGTACGATCTCCTTGGTCTCTTGCAGACATAAAAGTATTAAAACTTGCATTAGGTGTGAACGTGTAATCTATTACAGCATTCTGCCCTATGACATTGACGCTGTTGATCTTAAATACATAACCAGCACCCTCTGGATTGGTCGGACTTGGTTGCCCAGCAAAAAAGGAAAAATCTTGTTGTGTAAAAATTGTCATTGACAAATCACTTTGACTTTCTTGTTTATTGCGATAATAGTCGTCGTCTAATGGCTTGTAGCTTAGTCCAATAGCTACTCTGGTCGGTGGGTTTGCGTTGGTACTTGTTACCTCAAAAGTGCCATTTGTTGGAAAATCAAACGCTAATTCGCTGATACCTTGCACCAGTTCTGCATTTAAAACACCAACATTGTATGCTTCGTTAAAATACCCAGTATTTGCGTCTAATGATGTGATTAGTTGATTTCTATTAAATGGTTCTCCTAATAGTCTTGCAAATTCACAAATGGTAAACAGCTTTACGCACTGGTTTTGATCAAACAATGATTCTACCAAAACACCTGGCTGAATTAATCTCATGCGCAAAATGGATATTTCTCCTACATTTATTGTACCCCCAAAATTTATAGGAGATAATGTAGTTGTCTCAAATTCCATGGTACATGCAAATTGTCCAGATCGTTTGCCAAATTGTGTGCCATTTATTATTTGTCCACTTGGAAAAAATGGATAGTTAGGCGCATTTTTTATATCAAATAAAAACCTTGTGGCTTCTCCGTCTATAAACGAATATTCGTTGCCTTGTGCCCCAGTTTGTGGAAAATTAAAACTAACTACAAGTTCTTCATTTCTCGCACCAGTTAAGGCATTCCATATTGCAAAATATTCCCCATTTGTGATGTCTGGTATATATGCTGGGTCAAACGCTGTTAATTGTAATACATTGTCATTTGTGCCCTCTACATTGACAATAGTTGTACTTGTTATAGGCAAAATTGGTGCGCCAGTATTATCAAATAACCTATAATTTACAGTATCTCCAATACGAAAACCCTCTATCAAATAACTACCTTGAGACCATGTGATCTTATTTTCTAATGCGTTGAAAGACAAATAATTGGATTGACTGCTAATTACTAATATCTGCTCCATGATCGTGTATTCAATCAGCTGAATATCACCAGCGTTGGCTTGATAAAAGTCTAAGGAATTGTTATATAAGTCCTTGAATTCTTGCTTAACTATCTGTATCGGCATATTTCTTATGTAATTTATTTAGCTTTTTAGTGTCGCCTTTTTTCAGACATTCAATAGCTGTTTTGGTATCAGACATAACCTCTGCGTATTTGCCTTTTTGATCTTCTGGTATTTGTGAGAAAATTTGATTGTTTAGATCATTAATAAAGTCTAAATCAGACTTCATTTTTTCAATTTTTTCAATTAATTGTGGGTCTATCATTAGTTAATTTTTATGATTTCAACCTTACCTTGTGCGTAATTGCTTGGAAATCTGTAACTTATTGTGGTATCGTGTTTCTCGTCTATATGAGTAATCTTTACTAATTCACATATTTGCCCTTGTATTTCCAAGTAATTCTGTTCCAGCAAATTTACAAATTCCTGATCAGTAATTCTTATACGAGTATTTTCTCTGATTTCAAATGCGTTGTTTGTTATTGCATTAATGTAATGATACCTTTCATATAATTGCGTTGCGCTAACATAATCAACGTAATCTTCTTGCTGTTTTCCCCCAGTTGTATACAGCGCTTTTGATATACCAAAAAATTCATCACTTATTTGCATGGCGTCTTTTCTGCTACCTATCTGCTGAGCATAATTACTACTACCACCAAATAAATTGATAACAGCATCTAACGACAAAAAGAAATCATAAGCAATTTTTTCAAACCAATTTAATTCTGTTTTTCGTGCCCCTAAGGCAAATGGTATATTAACTTGATTTAAGCCTTTTATAGTAACTAAATCGTTGTTAGTAACATTAAGAGCTTCTGTGCTGTATTCAGCGTCGTGAATGTCATATATAGTGTCTTGTGTGTTGGTATCTTGTGGGTCTAATGTGTATTTAATATAATATCTTTTCCAAACCTCGTCTGTGTTATAACTGAATCTATCTGTGCGTTCTGGTTGAACAACTAAGCTCGGTTCAATATTAAGTATGCTTTGATCATAAAGCCAATCGCGTCTTTCCAGTCTTACCTCGTTGCCACGAATAAATAATTTGGCATTAAACATGGTTTTTAAAGCGTCTATAAACTGCCCTAATGTCGGTGTTGAATCTGACGTGCTGGGGTAACCATAATTAAAAGGAGAAAAAAATTCATCTGGCAGAAACTTAAATATACTTTTTCTGTCTCTGATCAATGGCACCCCAACATGTGTCCAATTTGGCGCTTCATCTAATAAATCACTTTGAAATGTATATCCTAAATAGGCACACCCTTTGTCTAACAGCTCACGAAATTTAACACCTTTTAAATTGCGTTTTGGTGGGAAACAAAGAACAAACATTTGTGTAGCCAATTTGAATAATGCTGTTACTAACAAGGCAAACAATATAATTCTAAAAGCCACTTTGATTGCTAAACTTATGACATCTCCCCAGTCTACAGAAACACCAAGTCCAGCATTTAATGTAACAGCTTTTATAAGATCAGTAGTCGCTTCAACAAGTTCTTGAGCTTGTCTTATTGTTTCTTGCGTCATTACATAAATAGATATCCCCATTGTTAGCGCCTTGCCTAATAGATCGTCTTGAATAACGAAATAAGGCACGTTAAAGGTGTTAAAATTGACCCCCTCTTTTGCCATTAAATCAAAGCTGGTGCCTAATGCTTTTTCAACAAAGTCGTCTAAACTTTTGCGCTTAGTTAAATTGACTTCAACTTCTTGATCTTTTATGGTTAAATTGTTCAACAAATCAGCATAATAATTAATACTAACACCATTTAATTCAATGCGATAAGGTATGCTTTCAAATAAACCAACTGAATTTATGTGATCAATAACGATTTCTTTTGCCTCTAATGGTAATACAACGCTTTCAGTAGTTAATTTAAGCTGATTAATTTCATCAACAAATGTACTTGTGATACCAATATCATCTCTATTTCTCGGACTTATTTCAATGTCATTTAGAAAATGTCTCATGCTTGAACTTTAAATCTGTTGTAAATTGTGGTATTATTTTTCTTAGTTTTTTCAACTATTTCAAACGCATTCTGCGTGATAGCGCCTACTTCTGCTGAAAACTCTGGTTTGTCTTTTATAACTTGTTTCAAATCTTGCATTTCATTAACCAACAGCATTAATTCCAGACTTGATTCTTGCGTGGCACCATTAATTAATTGCCTATTTTGATATTCGATTGCCAAATTTGTTAGCTGTTCATTACTCATGCTTCCTATCTGATCATTCAAATTTTTAGGTATTACTCTTTCGTTAGGGTGTAAAACTGCTTGAAAACCGCCTTTTCCGTCTATTCCACGACCATTTGTTCCAGTGTCCTCAGTTCCTTCCATAAACGTTGGTAAAGACGCTATAAAGGTCTGTAATAAGGTTGCGTCTCTAATCGTTTCAGCTACTGGATTTTCAACATTTGCTTCAACTTTTGCGCTGTACGTTTGATAAATACTTTCAGCTAATCTTATTCTTGCTTGTTTTTTTAATTCTTGTTCTTTGCGTCTGTTAGCTTCTTCAATTATTTTATTTTGTTCTGCCAAACTTTGTTCAGCTTTAATATTACCATTTTTTGCTAAATCTTGTAGGAAGTTTGATTGATCTTGCGCCCTTTTTATTTCCTCATCTATCTGTTTTACTCTTTTTTGTGATTGTTGAATTAAGTAATCTGCTGTTGCTTTGGCAATATCACGTTTGGTTTGTTCTCTTATTTTGTCTTTTTCTAAGTCTTCGTCTTTCTTTTTGTTATCATAATCGCTAACCTCATCTGTCAGTTCTTTGTTGTTTTCTTTTATGCTTTCATTTTTGCCACGTTCCAGATCAAGTATTTCTTTATCGGCTTGATCTTTGGCAACGACCTTTTCAAGTTCTGCGTCTTTTCGGCGTTTTAATTGTTCTTCAACCAGCTCATCATCTTTTTTATTGAAGTCAGCATTGATCTTATCTATTATATTTTGATTGTTGTCAGCATTCGCAATAAGCCTATCTCGTTCTTTCATTAATGCTTCAAACTCCTTTTTTTCTTTTTGCGCTATACGATCATCTATTGCTTGTAATTCAAAATCTCTTTTGTCCTCAATATATTTCTTTTCTAAAACAAATTTTTGTTCAATTAATTCGTTCAATTTTGTAGCGTCAAATTCCCCAGTTTCAGCAATATTTGTAAGCTGTTTTTGAAATTCAGTATCTATATTTCTTTCGGCTTCTTCAATACCTTTTTCTTGCCTAATTTTCTCTATATCAAACAAAAGTTGTTTCTGTCTTGATAAATATTCGTTAGTATCTTTTAATGTTGAATTGTATTTTTTGGTTTTTTTATCTACGTCTGTTAATGTACCACTATATTTAGTAAATTGATCATTGCCAGTCTTTTGCTGAATAATTAATTCGCGTTGCTCATTTCGATATGTCGTTGCTTCTTTATTGTATTCCTCAGTTTCTAATCTGACTTGTTCAATTGCACCTTTCGCCTTGATCAATAATTGCTCTGCTGGACCAGCCTCGCCTACTAAATTACTCCAGAATAAAGTACCAGGATCATAACCTCCGTCAAACCCCATTGTAATCAAAGCTGTATTCAAATTGTCTGGAAGATCAATCAGCTCTTTTGTTTCGGCTTTAGTTATTGTTCTTAACTTTTGTTTACCTTGTAATTCCTCTATTCGCTTTGTATAAGTTTCTATGATTTTGAGATCACTTTCTCGCTGTTTAGTGAGGTTATCAAATTGATTAGCTAATTGTTTTTTAGTAATTATTTCCAGTTCTGTTGCTCTTTCTTGTGTGATTTGTTTGTCTGCTAACAATTCTTGTATTTCAAGCAATTCTTCTCTTTCAACTTCTCTCCAATATGATGTATTTTTACCGACTGTCTCACTGGCTTTTACTTCTGCTTTGGCGTATGCCTCAGCTTCCATTCTGGCATTTCGTGCCCCACTTGCAACATCATACCACCTAACTGCTAATTCTGTTACTAAACCAATAACAGCCATTAGACCTAAACTTTTTAAACTTGACCCCAGTTGGCTGGTTGATTGTGCGCTGTCTTTAGTTGCCCTACTTAGTTTAATTTGTTCCAGTTTGTATGCTCTTGTGCCTTTAACATTTTTTAGAAGTTGTTTTGCTATATTTTTAAGACCACCATTATACAAATATTGTATCTTATTAACAGCTATTAAAGTAACCTTATATGCGACATACGCCCTAACTAATTTAAAAGTAATACTTATAATGCGTGGCAAATTTTGTGCAAACCATTTAAGACCATTTATGATCATTTGCATACTTCCGTCTCCAGATGCAATTTCTGTGAATAATCTTGTGAATGCGTTTTTTAATTGTGTCAAGGCATGTCCTAATGTATTTGTTCGCTTATTCGCTTGTTCTTGCGCCACTCCATTTGTGTCCATTTGAGTAGTCAATTCCTCTAAACGTTCAGTATTTTCTAACATGATCTGTCCAGCAACGACATTTTCAGCACCAAATACCTTAACCATTGCAGTATTGCTTTGTAATGCTGGTTTTAAAGCTTTTAATCTTTCAGCAAATGGCTTTGATTTATCTGATAATTCTTCAAAATTAACACCTAATTCTGCTAACATGTCTTTGGCTTTCTTAGGCAGTGCGTCTGGTGCCGAAAGTTTTAACATTACGTTACGTAGTTTTGTACCAGCCTCAGCGCCTTTAATACCTTTTTCAGCAAGTAATTCTATTGCCCCAGTTGATTCTTGAACTGACACTGCCGAAGATTTTGCAATCGCACCAAATTTTAGTAATGCTTCTGTTATCTGTGGTATTTCTGCTGACCCAAATTTTGCCCCACTTGCCAAGACATCAACAAACTTACTCGCTTCTTCACTTGACGCACCAAATTGATTCATGGCGTCTGTTAGCTGTTTAGACGCTTCTGGTAATTCAAGTCCAGATGCTTGACTAAGTAGTATGGCGCTTTTGGTTAGCTCATTTAATGCTCTTGCGTTGCTTAGTAATTCTGGTTTTGCTGACCCAATTAATTTATACGCTTCAATAACAGCACTGGCACCCCCTTCAACTTCCATGCCCATTTCTTGCGCTTGTTCTTTGTAAAACTGCAAATCTTTACCCCCAGCACCAGTAATAGCTGAGAGGTCTTGTACGGCTTGATCAAACTCCACTATCGCACCTACTCCAGCTCTAACTACACTACCTATACCAAATGCCAGTCCTAATGCACCTAAACCACGCTGTAAACCAGCTAAGGCATTCTTATAATTACCTACATTTCTAAAATTATCCCCAACGGTCTTATCAAGTTTTTTTAATTGTGCGTCTCCTTTTTGCGCTTCTTTAGTAACTTGTTTGTATTTGATTGCCAGATCATTATAAGCTTTCGTATTCTTTTTACCAGCGTTTTCTAATGCGATCATTTGAGCTCCCAGCTCTTTAGATTTATTTTTAAGGTCTCGTGTATTTTTAGCTAACTTTTTATAGGCATTATTTTCTTGTTCAGCTAATTTTATTTTCTTTTTTCGTTCAGCGTTTTCTCGTTTGTCTTGTTGCGCTTTTAATCTGTTGGTTTTTAGTTGCTCTTGTGCTAATTGCTGACGCTGTTTTTCAATAGCTAACAATTCTATTTCAGCTTGTGTCTTTTGGCTCATGGCTGTTTGCTGAGCTTTGTCTATTGCTACACTTTGTTGTTTAATCTTATTTGCCTTTTCTGCCAATTTTAGCAAATCTTTAAGACCTTTGCTGTTATCAAATTTGATATTGTTAAATGCTGTTTTGATCGTTTTGGCAGTACGTTGCATATCCAATTTCAGCTTTTTCATTTTAGCTATGGTCTTATCAGCACTATCTCTGATACCCTTAAATATATCCTCTTGTTCAAATAAGTCGTTACTTCCTATCTTTTTTGCCATATTCTGTCTTGTTTACTCGTTCAAATTCTTTTGTCAGATCAAAAAATTCTTTAACACTAATTTCTTTGGTTTTAATAAAATACCCTATCCATTTACTTAAATGAACCAAACTTTGTTCGATTGATAAACCAGTGCCATTGCTGTTTAAAATGTCATTTAATTTTTCTGTTTCAATTTTGATCATTGTCTCAGTAAATTTATCCCCAGTTATTACGCTTTCAAGCTGTGCCAACGCCAATTTTTTCTTTTGATCTAACATCTTTTTGTAATATTTTGTCAGTCCATAAGTGTCTATATACTCAGAATATATCATTTCCCAGTGTTTGTAATCGTCTTTTGCGTTGCCATTTTTATCTTTTCTTACAAATTCAAACTTTTCTTCTGTGCATTTTATCCAATTATATAAGGGTAATTCTTCAATTGATTTGTAATACCTCTCTGACTGCTGATCTGTATTGATTGACGAGGTAGATTGTAAGCTTTGAGATGCTGTCCTCATTGAGCCAAACAATTTCTTCGCCAAATTTCGCATATAAATTATCATCTTCTTTTATTGGGTCGGCTATGATCTCAAAATAATCTGCACCTACTAACATTTTCATTGATTCATAAAATTCTCCAGTATCATATAGGTTATATGGCGTACCAGCTTTTTTACGACCATTTGTTATTGCTTCTGTAAATATACTATAAGTTTGGCTACCAGTATATTTGTCTGTAATTGGTGTGCCTAAACCAGTTACATGTCTTTGTAACTGATTATCTTGTAACAATACTTTAATGATATATATTTGAACAGCTGGTCTTTTGAAAACAATGCGCCAAATCTTGTTTGGTTTTAATGCTGTTTTAATTTGCCTTAGACGTTGAATCATTAATTCCATATACAAATGTACTCCAGATCATACTAAAATTCATATACGAGCAAAAAAAAGGGGTCTAATGACCCCCTTTCCATTGTTTGTTGTTTGTATTAAACAGCTACAAACTCAGTCTTACCAATAAAACCATCTTTATTAACAGATACACGATAAGTGTCCCCAGTTACAAAAAGGTTTGCAGTTTGAAGAATTGTATAAGTACCATTTGGTCCCTCATTCAACGCATCAATAGTGTAAGACGCTCCATTTGTTACATCATACAAGGCAAAATCAGTAATGGTAGCACCCTCAAAAATAATAGGGTTAAGCGCTGTTCCATAATCAAAGTTCGCTTTGAATACAAATGTCGTAGTGGCAGTTTGACTTACTTCTGTAAGATTAACGTCAATCAATCCAGATAAGCTATTGAAATCAATACCAGCCTCTTCTGCTGTGATCATATACATAGTTGATTCGTCAAACAATCTGTCAAAGTCAAAACCTAACATAATCTTTTGTACCGTACTATCAGTAGCAAACATGAAACGTGGGTCCCAGCTTTGCTCATCTACTGGAATAGGATATAAATATCCATTTTCCTTTGAGCCAACTAAATTACCATTCACATCTACAATGTAAATACCAAACGCTACACATCTTCCAGCTTGTAGTTTTCCAAGTAATGTAGGTGTTGAATCATCTCCCCAAAGTTCACCAGAAAAACTTCTTTTACCTTGACGTAAAAATGCCATTCTACCCGAGTTTGCTTCTTCAAATTGTGAATCAGCTTTTGGTAGTTCAACGTTCTCAAATAAAGGTAATGGAAACCAACGCTTAGATTCGTCAGCTTCATTAATTTTGTCATTCCAAACTGGTAAGGCAGTTGAAAGATCAATTCCATTTTTTACCCCTAATGAATCCTTTAAAGGAACCATAATTAAAGATGAGGTAACGGATTGTATAGGTACACAACCTGGTCTCCCAGTGTTGCTCAATCCAGCATCGCAATTACATCCAGCCATAGCTTTATATATTTTTAAAAATTCGTATTTCTTGTCTTAACATTTACAATTCTCTTTATATTTTGTTAGCGTAACAATTAATTCCACGCCACTTAAATTTGCATCTAAGATGTTTTCTACATATCCCTCTTGTGATTCTGTTCCAAATCGTGTGAAATTTCGCATTTCAAAGCTGTCTATTGTAAGGTATTTTCTGTCCTTTTCAACGACTTCCATGAATAATTTAGCTAATTCACTCATTGGTGTTACCACGTTTTGAACATGATCTTCCGAGTAATAATTTGTAGCGTCTGTCTCATCAAGAAAAAATAAGCGAATATCACTCGCCCAATCATAAACACTTTGCCTTCCATATTGAAAATATCTGACATCACTTAGCAACCAAATAATTGGTGTCTTTTGTGTAAGATCAGATGTGGCAATAGTCCATTCTCTGTTTGCTGATATTCTTGTTCCACTTAAAAAGTATGGTTTTGGTAATGTTAGTTCCCCAGTTGCTGTTTCAACTTTTAACCACTCGTCACGTTTCAGATCAGTAATCAAATATTCTGTTTCTGTGCTGTCCTTAACATATTTTCCTACCCTTGCATATTTAGTCTTACACATGTCAGTAACCTCTGTTACAGCGTTATAAGTACCTTGCAAGGTGTTGTCTATATTATTGACAATTTCTTCCACAAAATTTGATACATCTTTGATCATAACCAGTAGGCAGTTAATTTTTTCAGTCCTTTGAAATCTGAGTACGTTCCAATTCCAACGTAATCTGCATTTACAATTAAATCATTATTTCCCTCATCAATGCTGAGTTGATCATTCAAAGAATAACCTATACCAGCGTCTGCAATAGTAACCTCTGTTATAGTTCCACTTACGTCTGAAACTACGTTAAAGGTCGCTCCAGTTCCAGTTCCCCCAGTTACAGCATAAGTACCAGATACTACGTTTGTACCAGCTTGTGTCATTGTTATATTTACAAGCTGTCCACTTGGCTCGGATTGATTGAGAATAATGTAATCTTGAATGCTTTGATATGACCTAATTGCTTCATTATAACGATTATACATAGTCGAAAATAAAGTATTGGCTATATCAGAATTTTCACTTTTTGGTTTAGTGTTACCAAAAGGTGTCATTTGATTTACGAGGTCTTTTGCATACTCATAGTAAACAAAACCTAATAACATTGTTTTAATGCCCTCAGAATCTATCTGCTGGTCCATTTCATACATTCGTGTCCAATGATACCAATATGAACCTACATCTTCTGACAATGGCTCAAATACCTTAATAAAATTAGGAGATTGAGGAACATTGATATTCAGATCAGTAATGAATTCATTATATAGTTTGACGCCAAAAAGGTTTTTAAGGTATCTTGGCTCAAATCTATCAATGTATTCTTGAATATCGGCAGTGCTAAACATACCTTTACTCAGTGCATACTTGCCTATGAAATCTTGAGGTGTTAAAAACATGCTATTCTTTTATATTACCATACCCAGCATTAACAAAAGTCTCGGCAGTTTTGCCTAAAATTGTGTAAACTTTACCTTTTGGCATTGTGTGAAATGTTCCATTTGAAACAAATTCATACACTTTGCTGTGATCATAGCTCACTTTTTTCTTAGTTTTTACTGCTTTGTTTTCAACTTTTGCCTTAGCTGTTTTTTTAGTAGTTGCTTTTTTCTTCTTTTCCATGCTTATCTAATTATGGTGTTGGTGTTAATGCCGCGATATCAGTGCTAAATGTACCAATTACAAATGCGTTCTTTTGATTCCTTTTAACATACTGAACCAGTCTTGCTTCTGCAAGAATAGTAATCATGTTTCTTGTGAAATCATCTTGATCTAATCCAACGTCTAACGTCATGTCATTTCTGAATCGTACATTAACTTTACTCATGTCTCCAAGCAAATATTGGTCTTGTGCTATGTAATTTGAACTAACAATTTGTATACCAGCTACACGCATAACCTCGTCACCAGTAGGCAAATACATTGGATATGTATATGTATTGTCGCTACCTTTCGTTAATTGAAGTTTCGCTATATCAACTGGATTCATTACAATATGCGTTGGGTCAAAATTAGCTGATTCAATTTGCGCCTTAGCTACTCTGATCACGTCAGTTACATTTGCCCCAGCAATCGTACCAGCAAAAGTACCAGCGTTGAACAATGGCAAACCAATACCAAGAGATAAAAGTCCATCTATTTGAAGACCTCCAGCACCATTCAACAATGCAGTTTCAATGTCCTCACGAAGTCTTTCCATAAGATCAAGGTTGATTTCTGATCTGATAAATGATAAATCTTCTAACATTTCTTTAGATACTTTTACATAACCAGCAATCTTTTTAACCTCAACAGACGTTTCTTTCCAGTCAATTACTCTTTCTTCTTTTGCCTCAGCTTCTCCAACCCAAACATTTTTAGGCGAAGTAGTTTGAGAAACATAAGTAATGAATTTACTTGTTGTTGTTCCTCTGTTTACTGCATCTAAAATGCCATATCTGGTACGCTGAATGCGATCTACTCCGTCCCATTCTGTTAAGGCATAATCACCAACGTAATTGTCATTAATTGTTGTGTCTTTTACCTCAAATTTTGCTCTTTGCCCTTTCTGAACTGCATCTTTAATATTATCAAAATTTTCTTTGATAGTCTTAAAAATTTTACCAGCTAATGTAACTGGCTCATTACTTTTTACTTCAACAGCTTTTTCTGTCATAGCTTCAAGTCTGCCTTCAAATTTAGCAATAGACTTTTCAATTTCAGAGGATTTTTCCTCTAAGCTTTTAAGCGAATCTACCTCGCTTTTTAATGCTGTAATGTCCTCATTTGTAGGTACATTCTGCATTTTTTCCGAGAACATCGCGCCTACTTTTTCAACGACTTGTTCTGGTGTTAGATTTGTGTTTTCTTCCACGTTTTCTAAGTTTTAAAAATTAAAAATTATGATTGATCTTTTCAATCACTTGGTTCCAGTTGAATGGCTCTATTTCTTGTTTCTCGTTCAATGGCTCGTTGATCTGAGTATCTTGTGTTAATGGCTCAGATTTTGCAAGTATTGATAATTGAGAACTTAGATATTTTGCCCTCATCTCTAATTGATACAACCTCTCGTCAGTGCCTTGTCCGTTAGACATTGATTTTATTATTGTCCCCAGCTCGTTGGAGAGGTCGTCAATGATTTTATTTTTATCTTCCGACTTCATTACATCTGCCACGTATGTTTGATCATTCGCACCAAATGTAACAGCACTGCCCTCCCATAACTTGACCTCCTTGATCATGTTATATGAAATGCCAGTGTCCTTGTCCTCGACATATTTAATCTTGTCTGGTATGTATTGAAAACCTATTGAATGTTCTCGAATAATACCCTCGTCATAATCTTTCATAGCATCTTCCCCCAGCGTTGAGGTGCCTAATTTACCAACAGCATATAAGCCATAGTCGTCTTCTTCTAAAGATAAAAACTTGCCTATTGGTTTAGTCCAGTCATGATAACGCAAAAAGGCAATTTTGCGATTGCTATTAGATTTAGGTCCATGCTCCTTAATTGATTTACGGAATGCACCTTTTTTGATCATGTCTGTATCACTATCTATTGTGTCAAATTTGCTTAAATAAATAGCCACTTCCCTTTTACCCATGTCATAGTCCTTGAGCTCTGAGGTACTTTTTATTGCATATAAATTAGTATTCGCCATTGTCATATAATTTTAAAAGTTCTCGCATTTCTTCTTCGGTCATAGTCATACCCATTTCCATTAAAGTTTTAAGCGTTTCAGATCGTGTACGCATGACCTCCGCTTGTTCTTTTTCATCTTCTTGTAAAACTGGGAGATGTTCAAAACATGCTTTAAGATAATAACCCTCTTGGTCTAATCCCATTTGAGATATGATGTGATTGTAAAATTGTTGCGTTTCTGGTATTATCGTATCTTGATATACCATACGGATAGAATCACGAACATTTGTGAAAGTTGTTCCCTCAGTCTTGCTGAATAAATTATAATTTAGTCCAAATGCGTCTATTAATGCAAGTTTGTCAGCTGTTAATTCTTCAAACAACATTAGGTCACGTGTTGGATATGACATTGGTTGCCAATTAACATTACTTTCAGTTATGATCAATTCGTCTTTTTGACGCTTGTACCAGTCTCGTTGTATTTTTTGACGTTCTTCTGGTGTCATTGGAATAGCCCCACCCATGTCATTTTGCTGAGCTGATAAGATACCTATTGCGCCTATATTTTCTAATAAGACATTCCTCTTTTTATATTGTGCTGAAATATTGCTTAGAGGGTATCTTAAACTATCAATACGACTAATAGGCTTAACAATGTTCATTCCGTCTGCTGTGGTAAGATATATAGCATCTTCCCAATCTATTGTTTCAACAGAACCATCGTCATAGCTAAATTTAAAGCAATTAATCAAATTTTCTTTATCCATTTGCTTTAATTTGCGCCCACTTAGATCAATTTCTATCTTGTTGCATGGTAAAGGTACCATGTGATTTCGTATGCCAAATGACCTTTTTGGTGCATATATAATGGCGTTTGAATATAATGCGTCTTGTACTGCTATTGAATAAACTACATCAGACCAACTTTGCGTGGCGTTTGGCGTTTTGATCAAGTCATTTAACCAATGATTTTCAACGATATTACCATTGCGATCATATAACTTTGGAATATTGCTACACATCATTGTGGCTCTTTTGTCTACAACTGCTCTTAATTCTGGTATGTCAATATATAATCTCCATGCGTCCCCAGTGTCTAACCAAACAGCTTCTTTCTTACCCCAAACTTGAACAGCTGGTGGCAAAACTTGTTTGAAAAGATCAGAATACCTTTGTGATTGTGTGAATGATTCTAATAACGTATTAAGCGAACTAAGGTAATTTAACGCCATTTAAAATGTTTTAGGCAAATGTAATCATAAATAATATAAAAAAAAGGGGGTTTAAATTATGCTATTGATTTGAACATGCTTTGAGCAAACATAGATAACCCAGCTAAACAATCTGGCGCATCGTCGTTTTTATTCTTGCCCTCTTTAGAAAAACTAAGGACATTTTGTATAAATTGTTCACATTCATTTGTGCCATTGTGATAAAATTTTATACGCTGTTGAATCCATGCTGATTGCATTAAAATTCTCGTTTCTTTTTTTGTAGTGTTTTGCACTTGTAAGATCATAGTCTTAACTTCCTTTTGTAAATATCTGCTAAACATGGCACCCATGCTGTTTGATTCAACACGACAATAAGACACACTATATTTATTCAACAAACTTGCCACAAGTGGAATAGTAACATCTGTGTTGGCTTTGTTAAAAACATAGTCCACAAGGTAAAATTCGTTGCCTTTAACACCTAATATGGCACACGCTGTATAGTCTGCTCCTTGATCAGCAACATCACAATAACCAATATAACCTTCCATGCTGTCTGGTAGTTTATCAATATACTGCAAATCATTAAACAAACGACCTTTTAAATCTACTGGGGTTTGCATATACTCAGCTAACCAAATGCTTTCTTCGGTGCGTTTTTTCTTTTCTGTATACTCGTCTGTTGTCATAACAGCTTCGCAAAACGATTTATTTTCCTCGTTCATAGCTGGTATCACAAGACTTTTTTCATATATCCCTTGTTCCATTTGAACACCTATAACGTCTCTGACACTCCAACGAGTACCAATATCTATTCTTGCGCACCCAGTTTCAAAACGTGAATCATGCGTTGCCTCTTTCCATTGATGAACTCGGTCATTAATTGTGTCGCTTAAGGCGTCCTCTAAACCTCTATACAAGTCATCTGTAACAGCTATTTTTGACGCACCATATCCGATAATAGTTCCACCTACCCCAGCACCAAAATATCCTACTTGTTTTGATCTATTGGTATTCCAGCCATTGAGATTAGCTTTATCAACTGATAAATGGACTAATGGAAAAACTTGCATAAATTTTTCACTTTTTAAAATGTCTCTGACATCATAGCTAAATTTTAGATACAAACTGGCGGTACATGTGTTACGCATGACGCTTTCTTGTGGGTTTCTACCTAATACCCATGCGCAAAATAAACTGGTTATATAACTTTTTCCAGCTCGTGGAGGCATACTAACAGATAAAGACTTGATCTCGCCTTGTTCGATTAGTTGAAAATTGTCTGCAATTATTTTTAAAAAACGTCTACTGATGAAAAAGTCCTCGTCCATAAATATGCAAAACTGCCAAAAGTCTTGCCTACAAAGATTAGTTTTCAGTGATAAAATTAATTGATCATTCCTTGTACTCTCCATTCTCCTTTAAAATGTCTCTAATTTCATCTGGTGTTAGATTGGTAAAGTCATAATTGGTTTGCGCTTGTTCAATTTGTTGAACTGGACTTCCGTATGTGCTGTCCATTAATGCCTTATAAGACGATACATCGCCTTCTCTTGCCCTTTTTATTTGTGCTAATGTCATAAGGTCCTCTTGGGTCATTGTTTCGTCTGAACCAGTTAATGGGTTTTTTAACTTTTGCTCAATGTTTAGCCAATACCTTGCTATTGTTGATCTATTCTTACTGCCTTTAGGTCTCCCAGCTGGGTTTCCAGATTGCCCTTTTTCCCATGCTTTTTTTAAATTTTTGTCATTAGCCATTCTCGGTGTTTCCTCGGTGTATTTGTGTCAAAGATATATTATTTAGTAATTAGTTGCAAAAATTCACTTCTTGCCCTTTCATCATCTTTGAAACAACCTACCAATTTTGAGGTAGAAGTCCAAGTGTCATGTTTTTTAACTCCACGCATGTTCATACATAAATGCTGTGCCTTAAGATGCACTGCGACACCTTTAGGGTTTAATTCTTTTGACAACCTTTCAGCGATTTGTGTTGTAATGCGTTCTTGATTTTGCAGTTGGTTAGCATATAAGTCTACGCACCTTGCCAATTTAGATAGTCCTACGATCTTATCATTTGGAATGTATGCCACGTCAGCTGTTCCAAAAAATGGTGCTATATGATGTTCACACAATGAGTAAAATGGTATGTTTGTTTGAATGATCATTTCATCTGTACCCTCAGCATCAAAAGTGGTAAAGTTGAATTTTTGGGGTTTTAAAAATTCTCGCATAAACTTCACGTAACGTGTTGGCGTTTCTTTTAAACCCTCTCGTTTAATGTCTTGTCCTAAATGCTTTAAAAGAGCCTTAAAATGATATTCTGCGCTGTCTATAGGATATTCCATAATTTGTGTTGTTGAATTGATAGTTTCCATTTGCCATTTTCTTTGCATAAATCTATACAATGTTTTAAATTTTCGCTATTGATCGTGAATCCGTCTGAATGAGGACTTATCCAATAGGCGTCTGCTGTAATGCTGGGGTTAGGCAGTTGCTGTCCTTTGTGTCTAACATATCTTAGTTCGCTAACATGGGTAAAATTCTTTTTTATAACATGTTCAGCCACTTTTGGACTTACGCAAATAAAGTCAATACCTTTTGGGCATTTTTGTAGTCCACTTGTTTCCACAGCTTGATAGAACAAACGATTCTTAAAGTATAATGTATGTTCTTCAGTTAATTGGTCTAATGGCTCCCCACCAGTCCACGTTATTTCGTTGCATTGATCAGCGTTCTTTTCGCACCATTCAAATATTTCTAACAGCGTCATATCTTTGCCACTTTCAAATTCAGTGTCGCATACAATACCAGCTTTGTAACATGCGTTTTTAGTTTTGCAACCAGTTAATCTAATAAATATTGTAGGTGTCCCAGCTCTTGTGCCCTCTCCTTGCAGTGAGTAAAATATCTCACTGACTTTCAGTGTTAAATGATCATATTTGTCTGGGTCTATGATCATATCCTTTATTTCTTCCAAACTGCTCATTGTTGTTTTACTTTTGTTCATATATAATATTGCTTGATTTTGTTTCTGCTAATTCTATCTTAGTTATTGGTAATTTCGTTTCTCTTTTTATTCTACCAAATAGCCATATAGCCATGTTTTCTGCACTTGTTTCAAAGGGCAAAAGTTGTATTTTTTCGCCTACAGATTGTAATAAAGGCGCTATTGGGTCATTTTCATATAGCAAAAACCAATGACAATACCCTTTAATTATTGGCTCTACTAATATATCAATATCACTAAATAGCTTTGTAATACCATTATCGTTAAGATCAGTAAAGCTAAAATGACATTTGATATCGTATGTGTGTCCATGTATTCTTCCACACTTTTCTCCAGCATGTACGTTTCTGTGAGCACAATACATATGGTATTTTTTTTCAATCGTTATCATTAAACCAAATTTTAAATATTTCTTTGTTTGTTTTGTTTTTTAGTTTTGGAACAGACAATACGCCTTTAATGGCTTGATCAACTTTCTTTACACATTCATCAAAATTATCATATAAATACAAATGATTAAATTGCTCTGGATAAACTAATCTATTTGGCACAATAGGAATGCACCCCAGTTGAACAGCCTCTTGTATTCCATATCCAAAATTCTCTTGTAAAGCAAAACTAACTACCGCCTTACTGCTATTTAGCAAAGTGTAATATTGATGCTTTTTTAAATTCATTTTTTGTGTGTTGAAAAAATTGTAATTAGGTAATTTTTCTTGCAGTCTGTCAAAGAGCCAAGGTTGTTTCTCATCACAATTTCTGCCATTAAAAATAATATTATCATGTTTAATCGGAGAATTGTATCTGCTGTACTTATTTTCGTCTAATGGTAGTCCAGTTACAACTAACTTATCAGCGTCTATTACACGCTTTCTAATGATGTCTTGCTTAATAAATTCACTACCTACATAGATAGTATCGCAAATATCAAAAATAATATCTTCAAAATTTTTGTAATATCTTTCCATTTGCCTAACAAAATCTGTGTCAGTAAAACTACCAGCATGTAACACGCCTTTTACCTTAAGATCATACTCGCTAAAAAAGTTCAAATAAGGAATTGCCATAATGCCAAAATTCCATATATCGGTTATGAATATAGTAGCGTCTTTTGATATATCTCCCAGCATTAGACCTTGAATAAGCTGTTGAAATTGGCTAAATTGACGATAGATCGTGTCATTAGCGTTTAGAAAATTACCATTTTTGATAGTGCCATATTGATCTTCTCCAAGTGTTCGTGGGTGCAAATATTTCCAATTTATATGATTAACAGACAAATAATTACAAATGTCATTATCTAAATGCGTTGTGTAGCGCTGTTCGATATGTTCAAGGGGCATATAAACTATTTCTTTCATGCGTTCATTGTTTCTGAGAAAAAATTAAGTCTTTTGGCATACGGACTTGGTGTTTTACATGTTTTGCAATAATCAAACATTTTTTTGTCATATTGTGCCCAAATGTCTTTTAATGTTGTTTCCCCAGTGTTGCCTATTACTTTTTGTTTACCTACTACATTACAGCAAGGTACGACATCAAGATCATATTGAATTGTAACACTGGTTTTGACATCGATACAAAATTCTTTGTGCCCATACTCTGTTTGCCATTCCCTTATTTCGTAGTTATCTTTAAAAATTGTGTAATTTTTAGCTAAATAATCTAAGTCAATATTGTATTGATTGTCATTTAATGTTTGAATTCTTGCTTTACATTTACTGCCTTTAAGTGCTGTTAAAACTTCTTCGATTTCACGTTGTTTTGTTTCTTCATGCACACTGATTGTGATACAATCCATGTTTTTAACCCCCTCTATCGGATTATGCTTCCACTTCATAAAACTGCCATTTGTACTCATGCCAACATAAGGAACCACTTTTTTGATCATGCCAACCAGTTCATTAAATTTTGGGTGTAATGTAGGCTCGCCATTTTGCTGAAATTCAGTGTAAATTGTGTTATCAAAGTCGCCTCGTTCTAACATGTTTTGAACCTTAGCTACGTTGATCATGCCATTTTTTCGTATGCCATCTTCATTTGTTCTTTGGCAATAATGACAGCTGAAATTACATGCGTTAGTAAATTCTATTGTTGATATGGCTGGTAAGTGTTTCATGCTTTTTGTATTTCTGCTCCGTTTTCGTTATCTTCTAAGACTTGCACCCCAGCACAATCAAATTCATTGTAAATCAGCTCGGCAATATCCTCGCAAGACATGTTCTTGAAATTGCATAACTTGAATACATGATCATAAAAATTGGTTAAAAGATATGCTCTTATGTCTGTTTTAAATTTAATTATTTCAATATCTCTGTCATTATGCGTAACAGCTTTGGCGACTTTTATATGAAATGTATGTCTGTGCAAATATTTCAAATAGTCTACGTCTTTAAGATCGCAATTCTTCCAAAAGTGTACGCCCTCAATTTGTAGTTGAACAATGATATTTTTATTTATAGTCATATTTTTGAAATTGATTATATTTTAATGTTCCTTGTAAATAATGCTTATTGACATAACGAATAGCCATGTATTGATCAGTAGTTGAAACAGCTAAAAAAAGTCTTAATTTATTTCTATAACAATATTTTTGATACTCTATATGCGCCACAATAGACATCATGAATTGTAATGATCTTTTACCAGTATGCGTTTCTTTTTCGTTATATATTTTTGGTGTCACTCCAAATTGTTCAAATAAATATCTAACCTTTTCTGGTATGCGCTGTTTTTTACGGAAAACTTTATTCTTGTCAAAGCTTTTTAGCTTGTTATCCCAATAAGGACAGATACCATATACTTGTGATGCTTGTAACCAACTGCTACTATCTACGCTGTGTAATGGCAGTCTAAACATATCTGGAAATGTAACATAACCAAGTCCATGTATTTTTGCATTGGTATATTTATATACACGCTGTATGCGTTGTTTTAACCAATCTCCTTTAGTTGTAACGCCACCAGCTATACAAATGTCTGGGTTGTTTTTAACAGCTTTTTTGACATCATCAAGACTATCTTCTGCCATTGTTAAAACATACATAGGGTTAAAACCTCTTTTTAACATTTCTTTGTAATTAATTTTGCTTTGATGTTCATTGTTGATCACGTCTAACATTACATATTTTTCAAAATTGTGTCCATAAGTCGTTAAAAAATTACAATAATTATCTAATGTCAGCCAATCTCTTTTTTGTTTTGCATTAAACAGCGTAAAAGCACCACTATCTATCATAACATTTGTAGTACCATTTTTGCTGTCCTTGATCAAAACATCACGCAAATATTCGTTCTTATGCAAATAGGCAAATGACGCCAATATATTCAAATATGTATCATTTGAAATCACACCCAGCGTATTTACTATCCAAGATCAGTCTTATATCTTTTTTCATTTCATCAATGTTTGCCAAATGCTCATTTGTTACAACAATCGTTATGCTTTCATTTGATGTTACTGGCTTTTCAGCTTCGTCAATAAAATCTAAATTATCCCAATCATGCTTGATAACGTCAAGACCCCAGTTTTCAAGCTCAGTAGTTTCAAAGCTGTTTGCCAATATATCCCAGTCCCATTCTCCATACCCTACATTATCTGTGATCAGAAATTGACGTTTTTGTTCTTCAGACCACTCATCTGCTAACATAACTGGTATCTTATTATATCCTAAGTCTTGTAAGGCTCTTAAACGCATGTTACCACCCAATGCTACCAACTCCTTATTTTCATTATGAAAACACACTATTGGTCGTTTCATGAGCATTTCTGGAAAACTTTCAATACTCGCTTTCAGTTTTTTAAATTTATCATCTCTAATAAATCTTGGATTGTCTGGGTTTGGCTTTATATCGCCTATTTCTTTTATTAAAACGTCCATTGAATTAATTTATAAATTGAATAAATAATAGTAACAGCAATAACACGAATGACGCTGTGTAATACTAAATAATCTTTGTTACTCCACATCTTAAATTTTTGAATATCTAACCAAAATAATGGAACACAAATAATTCTGTCTAAGAAATATACCAATACCACAAATGGCAAGATCAATACTCCTATTAAAATTTTTAACTTTTCGTTCATAATTTTTTTCCTAAGGTACTATATTTTATCATATTGCACTCCAAAGTATTTCCAAAGTTTTTCAATACTCTTAACAGCTAAACCTTTTCCATTTACAAAAACGTGGAGATTTGGTTGTGAAACCTCCACTACTTTTGCCAATTCATTTAAAGACATGCCAGTATCGTGCAAATGTGCAATAACCAGTTTTCTTGTAAAATCTTGAATGCCCTCCATATTAACTAATTTCTTTCAAAAAGTCTAAATCATCTTTGATCTGATCTTCTCGAAAATTTTTATCAATATTACCCAATTCTTGCTTAGGTTCTTCTTTAGGGGTAAATGCCAATGACTGCATGGTGTCCCCAGTTTGTGTCTTTTTAGTCCATGCGCTGACCCAATATTGAACGCCATTTATTTCGCACTGACCTTTCATTTGTGGGTGTGTGTCTTTTTCTCTTTTTTTGTTTATCCAAAGAGCTCCTTTCATGTTGTTATCGTAATTCATACTACTTGTTTTGGTTAGTTAATTTAATATACAATTCATCAAATATTTTTCTTGCCTCTATTATTCTTTCATGCATCTGATCAATATAAGCATCATCACGTTCAATTACATATCGTTGTACTCTATTATTTATTGGAACATGATCAATGATACCTACCTTATTTACTTCTTCGGTAGCTTTCATTTCTGCTTTAGTCCACAGATCGTCAATGCTTTCAGCGTCAAACAAAAAAGGTCTATCAACGTAATAGTGTGTTTTGCGTTTGATTTCAGCTTCAAGAATATGCGCTGGGTGGTTAGACAAACAATATACCAATTCAGCTTGTTTGTGCCCAGTTAAAGACATGTAGCTTTGTAATTGTGCGTAATAATTTTTGTCTATTGTTTTTTTAGGGAACCAATGAAATGTTTTTGGACTCCAGCTTGACTTTATATCTGCTAAAAGATTGTCTGTGCATACGTCTGGCTCGCCTATCATAAAATCATTTGCCCACCTACGCTTAGATTGATCAGCCGAAACGCCTTTCCAACCTAACACTTGTGTAGCCAATTCAATGTTTTGTGGCTCATTTAACGTGCCTTTTTCCATTTCTTTTGTTTCTATATGCTCTGGTTCAATACCAAATTTGTGCATTACAACAGCTTCTTGAATGACTTTCATAGCTGTTTCTCCGAATAAAACGTCTTTAGAACGCCCTTTTGACATCAAAGAGCCCATTTGCGAGGGTCTTACTAACCATTTGTGTTTTGCTATTACTTCCATTACATTAACTCGTTTAAGGTCTTTATTTGACTATTATTCAAATCATATAGATCAATAGCCATTTCTTTTGTCCAAACTTTGCCATTTGGCGCTGTTTCTCCAGATGCTATATAACCACACAATACGTTGAATTGATTTACGCTTAGTTTTGTCTTAGCATTATTCTTTTTCTCTGCTCGTTGCTGTCTAACTTGTGTACCATTTGCGTCATTATCAACGTCTGTTATCAAGCCTAAACTGACTGACAAACAATAGCGTCTAAAATAAGTTATGCCACTACCAAATGACTGGTAATCATTCATTTTTGCCAATGTTATTCTTGGTATCTCACAAACTGATGTCGTACTCTCGCCACTTTCCAAGTGCATGATCATTGTCTTTAAAAATGTTATGCCACTTGACATATCAGTATCAAGTTCTTGCAAAAATGCCAATTGGTGTTTTGCCAACAATGGTGTTATTACTTCGTAAATTGCTGGTAAATCAGCATATTTGTAGCCATATCCTTGTGTCGCTTTGAATATAACTGGGGAATCTTGCCTAAATTCACTTAGGGCTTTCATTAGTTTTTTCATTTTCAATTAATTTATTTTAACAAATATAGGTAAATTATATGAACTAATATTATTTTTCTAAGAATTTTTTTAGTCCATTTGCACACCTCTGTATTGATCTGGCTCTTTCTTGCAGACTTTTTATTTGCAGTTCTATTTCTTGTTTGTTTTTAGAGGTAAAATAACCTTTTGAGGTAGCTATAAGGGGCAGTAAACCATTTGTTCTTATATAGTTTACCATGCGCCTTAGTCTAACGTCTG
>Ga0099849_1000189_pt1 | contig 26996 bp, 11 predicted proteins | sample CB_VirMetaG_4_FD_78177 | JGI IMG/M metagenome (GOLD analysis project Ga0099849, IMG submission 78177) | Freshwater to marine saline gradient viral communities from Chesapeake Bay - CB_1508_1M Viral MetaG | ecosystem: Environmental > Aquatic > Marine > Coastal | place: USA: Chesapeake Bay... | reverse complement strand
GTGCCGCCACCGCTAAAGATGCCGGGTTCTGCAAAAGCAGTGGCGTTATTTGCAATGCCGTCAAGCTTGGCTCCGTCCGTAGCAACGTCCCGGCCATCTACAGTGCCTGTAACTTCAATATTTCCAAATACATCAATACCAGCCAAAGTTGTTTTAAATTTTACAACATTATCAAAGGAAATTTCTACTGCTCCACCAGCAATAAACCTTAACCCTCCTTCAAATTCACCACCAGACTTTACTAAAGCAATTTGATCTCCTTCTGGAACTTCTAAAACTAAATTACCATTTATAGCTTCAATAACATTATTATTTCCATCGTGATAAATTTCACAATCATTACCTGTACCAAGTACAATTTTCTTATTGTCATCAAGATCTAAATCACCGGTAAGAGTTACATTACCATTTGAACTAATACTTAATTTATCTCCAAGAACACCATTTTCTGCAAGTACAATTGCAAATTTAGCATCTTGTGTACTTGCAGTTGAAGTCCATTGTTGTTCTTTAACAACATCAATTCTTGCAGCAGTGATAGGAGTGGCAGATGTATTAGTTCCAAAATCCCAAGCAATATTAGATCCGTGATTTGTTGTAGCGGCTAATGAAAGATTTGCTAATATTAGATTGGAGATATTGCCGTTATCCCCATATGCAAGAGTTAGTCTACCATCAGTATCAAAATCTGCTCTACGACCAGAAGAATTAGTTCCACCTATTCTAGCAGTACCAAAAACGTCTAATTTTGCTCCTGGATTGACCCCGATACCTAAATCACCATCTTTTTCAAAGGTAAATTTAGTAGTTCCATTGTCAGTAATGATAAAACTATTGGCAGTAGATTCTAACTCTAGTTCAAGTGTATTATTAGTTCCATCATAGAATAAACTAGAATCGTCACTACTACCAAGTCGAATCTGATCGTCATCTGCCAAGTCAATAGCAGCACGAACGGTTAGAGTACCGTTAACTGAAAGATTGGTAAACTGACCATTATTCCAGGTAAAGTTAGTAGTTCCAACATTTCCAGTATTATCTGTATTGGGTAGAATATCTCCTGTAGCCGTTAATCCCCCATTAGTGATGTTAACTCCAGATCTAGCAGTAATTAAACCTATAGAGTCAACATTAGTTACATCTTCATAAGTAAGTGTTCCTGCAACACTTAAGTCTCCAGAGAAAGAACCATCCGTAAATGTTGAAAACCCAGATACAACTAAAGTATCAAAACTTGCATTAGTTGCATCAGATGAGCTTATGGTCACTTGTCCAGTCGAACCACTAATAGAGATATTATTTCCTGCAACGATTGATGTTACAATACCAGTAATATTAGAACCATCACCACGTAGTTCTCCTGTTGCTCTAATATCTCCATCTACATCTAGTTTATATGATGGATCTGTTTCATTGATACCGACGTTACCGTTATTAAGACAAGTAATAACTCTGTTTCCGTCTACGCTGAACCTAAGTTCCGTATCGGGTGTGGATGTGTTAGCGGGATCTGCAGCAATTTCAAAAACAGAAACTGTGCCACTTTCGTTATAGACTAAATTGGCGTAGCCACCTGCGGTATCTGAAATTCTTATTTCAGAATTAGCTGTATCTCTTACTTCAAGCAGAGCATTAGGATCCGTCGTCCCGATGCCGAAGTTGCCGTCGGCTCTAATAAAAGCACGTGTTTCGTTTTGAGTATTAAATACGAGGGCTGAGTTATTTTGACCTATTTCGGGAGCATTTTCCCCTGTTCCATTTGATCCACCAAATGCTATTAGAGAGGTAGTTGAGTTACTATTAAACTGTGCAACTCTATCAAAAGTGGGTGAATTTTTATTTACTTCTAGACCATCATTTACATCCAATGCACCTGTAACTGTAAGTGCTGAACCTACAATTACATTATCAGGTAATCCAACAGTAATAGTTTGTCCAGATGCTGATGTAACAATCTCGCTTTGAGTTCCCGCAATTGTCAATGATTGACTGTTAAGATCTACTGATCCAGTGCCAGTGTCACCCGCAATATCAAGATCTCCTGAAGTTATTTGATTATCAACATATGTCTTGATTGCTTTTGCTGAAGCAAGAGTATTATCTGTTGTTGATACTGATGAAAGGTCGGTATCAACAGAAGTAATTGCAGTTCCTGATCCAAATATTGTATTAGTGATAGTTGCTGTAGCAATTGTTGCTGCAGAAGAAACATTTACGTCAACCAGATTTGATCCATTACCGTATAAAAAGTTGGCGGTTACAACTCCGACATTTAGAATTGAAGTGTTATTGGGATCTGAAGCATCTTCAGGTTTTGTTGTCCCTATTCCAACACTATTAGTATAAAATATTGAATTACCACCAAAATTTTCAGACCAAGGTGTTAAGTTAGTAATAGTGGTAGCAATTCCAACACCACTAGTATCTTGTCTTGTAAAAAGTTTACCATCATAAGTATTTAATGCTACTTCACCTAATTCTAAATTGGATAAAGAAGGTTTCTTGCCTTCAACAGAAGAGCGCTTAAACTTAATTTTTGGATTTGACATTATAATTTAGTGGTATATACCTTATTCTGTTATATAACAGATATATGTATTTAGAACTTATTTTCATCATTAGAGTTTTCTTTCTGCTCAGATTCAATTGATTTCTTTTTTGAAAGAGCAACAGCAGACTTTAAAGGAATTGGCTTTAGTTTTTGTTCGGTCAATTTTTTACCAAGACCATCTACTTGACTCTGTAAATCATCATTTAATGAAGCCAATTCTTTAATTTTTTCATTCTGTTTTGAAATGATATCATTTTGATATTGAATTTTTGATTCTAAAACAATACTTTGAGTAAAATAATCATTCATCTTCTTTTGAAGTACATTAATATAGAAATTTATTTCATTTTGTTCCATAAAAAAAGGGGACTCCTTAAGTCCCCAATATTTATAAATTTTACCGGACTTATCAGAAAGAACCACCATCAACACTTATATTTTCAAGGAATCTCTCACTACCAGTACAAGTAATTACTTGTGAAACACCGGCACAGTCATTAATCCATAGTGCCTTTACTTCAATTTCTGCCCAATTATTTACTGTCTCAACAGTATCAGTTTGACCACCTCCAACATTTCCAAGTGTAACATCGGTTGCAAAACCGATTCTCATATTATTACCATTTGCAACATTAGCAAACATTGCCGCTATTTGTGCATTATCAGAACTAACACCAACATGATTATAATACATTGCAATACCACTGTTGTAAGTGGTTATATTTTCAGGTGGTTGAAGTGTACCATCATCATTTCTCTGAAGTCCTAATTCAATGACAGGAGAAACAACTCTCAAATCTTCGACATCAATATTCGTTATTGAGCCACCTACAGACAGGTTTCCAGTTATTTCAACATTTCCACCAAAATTTCCACCACCTGTTAATGTAATATCCGATCCTTTGAACTCATTGGCAGTTATGATACCAGTGGTATTAATATTTTCACCACTGATATTATTAATATAACCATTTTCCCAACTAAGAGATGATGAACCAAGATCACTTATTCCATCTGTCGAAGGAATAAAGTTTGAGTTAACTCTTGAGGTGAATACAACCGTATCTGAGGACGCATCACCAATAGTAGTAATACCCTGGAATTGTGCATTACCTGAAGCAATAAAAGTCCCTTGAACTTCGTGGTCAGTAGAAGTCGTAACTTTGCCGGTACTATTGCTAATTGTTTGAGCTGCGGTTCCATCAGATGCTCTTATTGCACCGGTATCAACTGTAGGAACATTAAGTTCAGTTGTGATATTAACCGTATCAGGAAGACCAATAGTAATATTGTTGTCACTAACTACGGTATTAACCTCATTTGTAGTACCAGAGAATGTTAATGTACTACCAGTTTCGAATAAATCTGGAGTTCCTGAATCTGCATCAAGTAAAAATGTAACCGCAACACCAGCAACTGTAGTGTCAACATATGCCTTAACAGATTGTTGAGTAGGAACTTTAGTGTCACTGTCTGAAGACATATCGTCTTCATCTGTAATACCATTAACCTCAACACCAGCTCCATCAAATCTTAAAAAACCTGTTAGATCTAAATTTACTACATTAAGAAGATCTTGATTTGGTATGAAAGTAAGATTATCATCTTGTCCAACTTGTTGAAAACCCTCACCGTTTACGACACCAATAAAGAATGTAGAACTTTCGGTTGTAATATCGTTTACATCAACTCTTGTAGTACCGGTTGATACTCCGGTTAGGTTACCCACAAACGTGGTAGCTGTAACCTGATTTAAATTAGTAATGTTAGTATTATTATCACCAACAATATTTCCATTTGCTGTGATATCACCAGTAACTGTAAGTGCAGATCCAACTATTACATTTTCGATAGTTAGAAGATTTGATGCTGGATTATACTTAATATTAGAATCAGTTTTTACTGCTTCTTGATCTCCAGTAACATTGTTACTATCAACAAATGTAAGAAAGAAATCTTGATTAGATGTATCACTTACGGTTATTACGGTTGCTGCACCACCATTACCATCAACAAGATTTTCTAATGATGTCTCTAATTCTTGAAGGGCTTCTTTAGTATTCTTATCGTCAGTGATTATTGTTCCAGTAAAAGTTCCTAGATTTGTAGAACCTGCGGACACACCTGATAATTCTTGCAATGCATCCTGATTAAGTCCGTCACCAGAAACATCTCTACCATCAACAGAACCACCGACTGTGATATTATTTGTAACTGCTAAAGAATTAAGAGTACCTACACTAGTTATATTTGTTTGACTAGAAGTTAAAACCGTTCCAGTTAGGTCACCGGTAAAGTCTCCAACAAAATTATTGGCCGTAATAATTCCTGTAGGTGCATCAATACCAGAACTATTGATTGTTACTGCAGAACCAACAGTAATTTCACTAAAATTTCCAGAATGACCACCAGAATTAAAGTATGCAGCCAACCTAGATGCGGTTGCCTTTCTATTGGTACCAGAAGCTCCATCATCAACTATGAAGAGATCTTCATCTGCTATTGGAGCACCAATGTCGGTACCACCATTAATATTGATAACAACTAGTTCAACATCCCTAAATGAAAGTACTCCTGATCCGTCTGTTTGAAGAACTTGGTTTGCACTACCGTCAATTCTTGGAAGGGTAAGTTCAAGATTCGCATCTAAACTATCTGGTGCTTGTAGTTCAATAAAGTTATTTCCATTATTAGTTGCTTCAAATAACTTAATACCACCACCTTCTGTTGTGGATTCTAAATTGAAGAAATTACCACCACCAATAATTTGATTTCCTTCTGGAGAACCAACAAATAATTGAAATCTATCTGTAGTAAATCCTGGTTCACCGACTGCAAGTGTTGGCAAATCTGCGAATGCACCTCTCTTAAACTTTAAAGTTGGTGATGCCATACCCTTATAAAAATACCGTATATTTATTTATTCAAAAAAAACCATAGTCTTGATTACCATCTTCGACACCATCTGAAAGATCGACAATCTGAAATGGTGAATCGAATATCCATTTAGAATTTTCTGAATTAAATGTTAATACATCATTATCATCTGGTTCCTGATCTGTAATTGGATAACCTGCAATAGTTGTTATTGTAGTTGCAATGAATTGACCAATAGATTGTTCAAAGGATAATGTTGCACCTTGAGGTATTGTTTCGGGATCTGCAGACGCGATACCAGAAAGTACGCCCATGTTTATCATATCACCTGCTTCTACACCAATCCATTTGCCAATGGATGAATCATATTTAAGTATCTTATTATTTACTTTAGAACTATCCCTATCAACATCATCTAAGAACTCAAGTCTTACTTCTCCACCACCACCTTGCGTAGCACTCATTCTTACAGTCTCATAAACCATCTTTCTAAGTTGGTTCATTTCTCTTTTTAGAACAGAAATCTCTGTCTCAGTATCGTCAATTCTCTCTTCTTCTGGAATTAATTGTTCTAAAATTTCAAGGGATTTGTCAATGGTGCTTTCTTCTTTAGATACTAAATCACTTCCCAAACCTTCTGTAGGTTTCAGTGGATCAGGTTTTAATATATCTTCAGTTTCTACTTCTAATGGTACATATTGACTTTTCCAGTTTGAAGTATCTATCTCTTCTTTTTGTTGTTTTACCCATTCATCTGGTATAACATTATGTTTATCCTTGAATACATTATGTAACTTAGTTGGAGATATATCATACTCTACAGAAATACCTCTCATAAGTCTATCAATAGAATTATAAGAAGTATTTTTTAAATTTAATAATTCTTTCTCAAGAACTTTTACAGCTTCTTTTGCATTTTTATCAATCTTTGGAGATTCCGAAAATAAAAAAGATTCAAATATCTTGGCTTCTTTTTTAAGTTTTTCTAATTCTTTCTCTTTTTTTAAGTTTTTTTCTTTAAGTTTTTTCTTTTCTTCACTAAGAGTTGAGAAGAGATCTCCAAGAGAAACCTCTCCTATTATCTCTTTATTCTTTTCAGTTTTTTTCTTCTTTTCTTCACCTATGAGAGAAAAGAAATTTCCTAAATCACTCATTTCAAAAGAGTTTTTTACTATTTAGAAGGCACCAAAGTCTTGATGTCCATCCTCTTCACCATCGGAAAGATCGACAACACTGAATGGATCCTGATATATCCATTTACGTGATTCAGTGCTAAATCCAAGAATTGCATTATCATGAGGATTAGTGGTGGTAATTGGAAATCCAGCAATACTTGTAGTTGCTGCACCAATTTGACTAGTGCTTATAAATTGTCCTGAAACACTATCAAATACTAAGTATGTTCCATTTATAAGTGTATTTACATCAGTAGCTGCGATTTGTGCTAGAGGTCCTAAATCAGTCACATCTAATACTACCTCTGTTGCGGGTTTTGACTTGATTATATTTGATGATAAAGAAATACTAATAACCTTCTTATCGATTGTAGTACTTACGACCGTATCAATAGGAGAGGATGAAGCATTTACAACTTTTTTTGAAGATGAGCCAGATTTTTTTACAATTGGCATTTATCTAGGTAGAAATTCCTGCGGTTACCATAGCCGAACCTTCAACCATTCTTGATACACTCCCAGATGGAGATGTCAAAACAATATCATAGTAATACCTTCCGGGTTTTAATTTCACTGTAGTAGTATATGTCATAGCTATTGATACTTCTGATGTTATGGAATTAATTCCAACAATAAAATTATAGGAAACCGGATCACCTGGATATTTTTTTAACTTTGATACCCCAGTATAATCAACTAGATCTGAAAGAGTTCCATCAGGTTCAGTTTGAGTAAATACTTCACCAAAATCAGCACCTTGAGGAATTACAATATTAATTGAAGGGGTAGCAGACATCTCTCAAATCTTTTCAATTATTTATATCTCTACTTACATTCTTCAACATTTTTTGTAGGTCAGCTGTAGAACCTACAAAAAGTGCATTATTTACTGTGGTTGGTCCCTTCGAGTCTTCTTCTTTATTCACATCTTTTAGTTTTTTCTGAAGATCCATTAGTTTGTCTGTCGCATCAGAAACACTCTTTATTAATTGTCCTGCAACTTCATATGCACGAGGCATCTCACTTTCTTGTGCAAGTTCAAGAATACCATTTATTGCTTCTTGACCCTTTTCGATGATCGAATATAAATTACCCCTGGTATACTCATAGTCTTTACGAATATCTTCTTTGGAGTTTTCATATTTTTTGATTTGGTATTCATAATCATTTTTTAATTCTTTTTTTGAATCTATAGGTTCTACATCAAAAGTTTCATTTAGTTTTTCATATTTGTCCATAAATTACCTCAAAATACATTCCCATCAAATCCGAAGTCATCTCCGAGTTCAATCATTGAATTATCCTGAGAAGTTATGTTGAATACTTGGGAACCTGAAACATGATTTTGAAGAGTACTTCCATCCTGTGCTCTTCTCACAAGAATTTTTTCGTTTGCAACATTTTCAACAAACATCTCTTCCTGCCCAATGTAGATATATGTGTTTTCTGTAATTGATGATGAATCATCAACATATATGATATTATCGACCATGTCAAGATCTCTTGAGAGAATAGTTGCTACTACACCATCGTAATCCTTGACGGCTCTTGGTGTGACCTGATAAGTAAGATCTCTTGTATAATTTCCTGACTTTTGACCTGCGATGTACCCAACAGTAACCTTCTTGATGATATCGGAAGAAACATCTCTGAGAGGACCAAATACAAATGTCTTTGCAGTAAATGTAAATGTATATATAAGGGCCCTTCTTGTATCAAAATTTCCTTCATACTCGTCCGACATATCAATATTGTCTAAGACAACAGGAACATTTTGTACTTCATCAAAGTTACCAAGAAATTTTATAGGTATTGTATACCCTGGTTGAAAATATGGAACTATTTGCTCCACAATTTGTAACATATCATCATTCAGTTTAGTGTATACCGAGAGTGTTATCGTCATGTTATATGGAACAGGAAGAAAAGTTTTCTTCTCTTCAGAACCATCCTCAGATGTTAAAACTAAGGTTTGTGTTTGAGTTGATTTTCTTGAAGAATCGTAAGCCAGATTTGTAAACTCAAACGACATTCTTGGTAATGTCATTTGGACAGGTGCATTCAAATCTGGATTCTGTTTTAATCTTGCAAGAAATTTTTGAGTAGGTCCATACGCCAAAGGAACCTTAATTACACTTACAGTTTTATCATTATCATTTTTATGTTTTACTTGAATACCATTAAACAAAGATCCAAATCCAATAATGACAGATCTAAAAATTTCGTTGTAAAAATACTCAAACATTATCTTATGGTTATATATTTGTATTTAGGGCATTCCAAATGGGTTGGAAGATGAAAAATCTATTATTGCATCTGCTTCAAGTTCAATGGTATCATTATCTGCATATGGTGTTACTAAATCATCAGTAACCACATTACCAATTACAAAATTAGCATTTGACTCCGAACCCGATATATATTCACCATCTACAAAATTACCGGAAATAATACCAACTTCCATAATTTCATTAACTGCATCCCAATCTTTGACTCTTGCAGTAGTTCCAGATATTGAACCTGTTACAATTTCATTGTAAACAAAAGAACCACCCAATGAAATATTTGTACTACCTACAGAGATAGGACCTTCAATAGTGACTGTTGGATTATCTGTATATCCTTCTCCACCACTTAAAATGTAAATATCTGTTACTATACCAGACGATGATATTGTAGAAATTGCTACAGACTCTTGAGTGTTAATAACAGTAGATCCTATAGTAACTGCAGGTGCATTTACATAACCAGAACCACCGTCAGTAATATTAATTAATTGAATAGATCCATTTGTCGAAATACCTGTTGTTGCTGCGAAACCAGAACCACCACCTCCTTGTACAGTGATCATTGGTGGAACTGTATATCCACAACCTGCGTTTGTGATATATATTGCAGAAATTACACCAGTCTTTCCTTTACAACCTGGATAATTAGTAGATACTGATGCAATACCTGTCGCCGTAATTCCACCATTTGGTGCTGAAGAAAAACCAACCAAAGGTTGAGAACTGAAGTTCTTACCCATGTTAGTAATTATAATCTCATTGACTGCTCCAGAGGAACATACAACTGCTTCAGCAGTTGCTGTAGTACCTGCACCAATAAGATTTAATGTTTGAATATAACCAATATCTTTGATTTCATCATCAATAGTATCAATACTTGTATCAATAACTTCATCTTCATATCTAAAGAGTTCACATCTCAACTCATAAACATATGTTTTTTTAAGTTGATAGAATGGTTGTTCGTGTTCTACAAATTTAATTTCAAACAATCTATCACCTAAAGGAAAATATATTAAATCTCCTTCCTTGGGTCTTGTACTTAATTCAATATCAGGAATATCTTTTATTAGAGGTGTAATATAATTTTCATACCTCTCTTTCGAAATAATTAATTGAAGGTCATCTTTATTCTCAATACCAAACTTGGATAGGATAGTTCCTTGTCCAGTATAACCCTCGTAGTTATCAACGTATGCTTCTAGAGGATATGCGTTCGTAAAGTCGGATTGAATTACTTCTTGAATGACTGTATTTGTAGTAATATATCTCCTTGGTAGGTAATATACTTCTATTCCATACATCATCAACTGTTCGTTGACAAGACTTTGTATTAAATTTTGCTCACTAGATGAACCGTTTAAAAAGAAGGGATTTAACATCAGTCATCACCCAATAAGATCTAATGGTGGAAGTTCATAAGTACTTGACATTCTTTCTTGAATTTTATCAAGTTCTGCCTGTCCATCATCGTAAATTTGTCTTCCATTAAATTCAATACCACCAGGAAGTTTTACACCTTGGAATTTAATGAGGTTTTGACCCCATTGTCTCTTTATGAGTGCAGTTAAATAAGGTTTAAGCCATGAATCGTTATATATTCTTGCATAATCATTGGGATCATTCATTGCCCAACAATCAAGAATAAGAAACTCTCCTTCAGTTAGTTCATACCAATCTACATCAAGATATAATCTATCAGTTCTTTGATTAAATCTAATTTGTTTATGTGTATTCAATAAAAAATTAATTGTTTCAAGATAACTCATTGTCATTGAGTATGATAATAAATCATAACCACCCGCACCCCAACCATTCAGACCAATAAAATCATTTAACATGTATTGATATCTGACATTAAACATACCAGAACCCATTCCATCATAAAATTGAAATATTTTATTCACTCCAATAATTGAGGGAGGAATTTGGATATAATTACTATTCTGATAATATGTAAATGTAGTTGCAGTTCCTACGATATTTGCTGAAGCGGAAGTAGATGCAATACCCACTGAACCGTTTTCATCTTGTGGTGCACCAGGAGGTCTAGCTCTTCCCCTTTTTATGTCTTCTTCAGTTAATTGGTATTTCAAATATACTTGAGTTACACCATCAAAATGTCTTTCTTGAAAATACTGAATTGCATCATCGACAAGATCCTCAATTTGTTCATCTGCAACATTTATTTCCAAAACAGGGGCACCTAACTGCCTTAAGCAATAATTAATTAATTCTTGTCTTGTACTAGGCTGTGCCATCTATAATCAGACCTATCTATAAAACTATTTATTTAATAAATCTGTGATATTATTCAACATTGATTTGATTTCATTCATATCATTTTTCATATTTTTTACTTCAGATTGAAGTTCTTGAAATTTCTTTTTTTCACTATTCAATTTTTCTCTATTTCTTAAATAAGTTTCAAATTCATTATTATTATTATTCAAGATTGCTCCTGAATGGGAATCTCTAAAGAACCCATCCATTCCTTCTACTGGTATAAGATTTTTCATCATGCAAACGACAATACTCTAAGGTTTCTAATCATTGGTACAGTTGATTGATCTGTTGAAGTTCCAATAATCTTAATTCTAAATGATTTAAAAGGTGTCAAATCATCTACAGTGAATTTATATTCTCGATATTGGTCTGGAGTGGGTTCTGATAAGAATGAATCTACTTTGTTTACTTTTTTATCTGAAGTACCATTATTCAATGAATTGTCAATAATTGTATTATTCACATCAAGATTACTAAATCCAGGGAAGAGGTTGAAGATGGTCTCTTCTAATGGTTTATTTTGATTTAATGCATACAATACTCTTACATCATTAAAGTTGGATGAATAACAATCAAGAAGAACTTGTAATGATGTTGCAGGATTTTCAAGAATTACATTTTTAGATGCATATATGAATCTGTTTGGATCATTCTCAATACCATTCACTCTGAAGTCATTAGAATAATCACTTACAGGACTGTTAACCCTATTCATAGTGAATACGACAGAAGCATTGTCTAGATCAATAACAGGACTTACCCTTGAATTATTTGTTGTGAATGTAAAATTCATTTCAAATGATTTATTTCCAGGGAAGATATCATTGTTTAATTGAATAAGTTCATTCTGCCTAGAACCTATCATTCTAAGACTATCAAAATATTTTTTCTCAAAATTGTTCAATAGTTCAAAACCTTCATTTCTATATGATTCCTGATCACCAGATACACTAGTCGAGGATATTGTTTTTACTACAGGAGTAAGAGTTGTACCTGTAGGTATAATTGTAGTTACTTTTGGAGTTATCAAACTGAATGGAAGATTATAAGTTCCTTTTACCGATGGCCCACCTCCTACAGTATTTTCATTAAAATATAGAGGAACAAAACCTTCTACATTTCCAGGTGCCCTATTAGTTCCATTTGCGTTCATTCTAATTTTAATGTAATAATAATCTAAGTCAATCGGATCTTCGTTCAGTTCACTTGAATTTACATCTGCTAATAAATGAGAAGTATTAATTCTTCTTAGTGATACACCATTAAGTTCATATTTTTGTACAAGTTCACCTTGTTCATGAGAAGATATCACGGTGTTATCAATACCTCTTGTTATTCCTGTTAATGCATTACCATCTACAGATGTGTACGCAATAATTTCCTCACCAATTTTTATATAGCCAGGGTTTGTACCTGCAACACCTATATTTTCAAAATTTGTTAAATTATTAGGAATACTAGTCAATGCTATGAAACTTGTATCATCAAAAAGATATGGTTGTGATAATGTATTGTCTGTTTGATCACCCTGAACACCAGTTATAGTAACTCTATTAACATTAGAATACAAACCATGATTTCTCTGGAAGACCTTAACGTAATTTCCTTCATCCAACACATTAATTGGGTTCAATGGAATAACACCACCACCCACATCATAATTAAGTTCTGTTGTGATTCCAGAACTATTTTCGTAAAATAGTGGAAATAAAGAATTAGATGTGAAATTACCCTGTACATTATCAAGAATAAGTGTATTATTTCCAAGAAGAGTTTCTACAGAAAGTCTAATGCCAGAACCAAGATTTTCTGAACCAATTGCAAGTGGTGATAAGACATCTCCTACCAAATAACCACTACCACCATCTCTTACTGTTGCTGCAATTGCTACACCATCCTCAATTGTAATATCTGCTGTTGCATTTATACCATCACCAGTAACTGCAGTTAGACCAATACCATTATAAGTTAGACTTCCAGAAGATGGAACATAACCGAAACCTTCATTGGTTATTGTAAGATCTGAGGTTATAGATCCCGCGAATGAAACTAATGTACCTTCTGATCCATTATTCAATTGTTTCACAGTATTACCAATGACAATTTCATCGTCATTTACAGTGGTTCCAATACCAACACTAATCTTTCTTGAATTTATTGATAAACCATTTGGGTCAATCTGTGAAAGGTCGGATGGTAGATCAGGGTTGTAGAATGATGTATTTCCTTGAGTATCGAATACTGCGGCATAGAGTCTAAATTTAAGATCTTCAAACTGAGAAGGTGTCCAAACAGTTGCATTTTGAGATTTGAACAATGATCCAAGAAGTGGTTGTTCAGTTACTAGAACTTGACCAGCCTCTTGACCTAATGTTGACACATCTGGCTCACCCAATCTACTGATCCAAACTCTATAATTAGTTGAGTCAGAAAGAAGGACAAGTGCATATTCTGAATTTGGATTTAAATAAACTGGTGAATCAAGATTAATAATTGTTCCTACTGTCCCGTCATCACTAAGATTAATATTCTGAGGTTCAATACTCTTGTATGAGAATGGAAGAACTCTTGAATTTGGAGTTCCAAGAGTTGTTTCTCTTATCTCAAAATTAACTGGAAGATTGTCATCTTTTGAAGTAAAGAAAAATTCCACTCTTGTAATAAAAATACCCGTTGGATCATCAACAAAGAATGTTTGAGCAAGTGGATCAACTCTTCTTCTTCTTCTTCTATCTTCCCGTATGACATTGCGGCGCACTTCCAAGGCCGTGCGGATCTCGGCCTCCGACAAGCCTAAGTTTTCGCGAATTCGCTGTTCGAACACCTCCTCTCCTCGACGACGGCGGTTCACGGTGGGAGGTTCTGGACGTGGACGGGGTGGCTCGGCGGGAGGTTCAATTCTAGTAGTATCTACATCAACATCCACTTCAGTCGTAGTTACTGAAGTTTCAAATGTGGTTATTGCGGTATCAGTATCAGTAAGAGTTCTTGACTCAGTTGAATTTTCTGTTCTAACTGTAGCATTTCTTACAGAAAGTGTTACCTCTTGGGTTGTATCTACACTTCCTTCAGAATAAAATATTGATTCTCCAAAAGTAGATAAAGAACCTGGAATATTACTGTTAATACTACTACTTGTAAGTCTAAAAGTAGATCTACCAGTTTCAAATATTGGATTTGCGGGATTATTAGAACTTGGTACATTATATGATAATTGTACAGTTCCAACTCTATCAGTCACTAATCTTACGTTAGATACCTTTGCCTGAGCACCACTTGAACTTCCTGTTAAAATCATGGAAGTTGATATAAATCCACTAAACTGCGGAAAATCTTGAGATTGAAGACTAAATGTATCTACATTTAATAAAGTACTAGTTTCCGAGTATGATGGTGGAATAGTAGTTTGTCTCGTATAAGGATTACTATCGTAAAAATCTGATGGATTATTGTAAGGACCATACTTATGATCTGTATTTGCTACTCTGAAATCAATAGATGGTACTGTAGAAGTGTTGGTGATTTGAGAACCACCATCACTCATTCTTCCAGAAACTGTTTCTCCAACGATGAATGTTCCATTCAACATTTCAATTTCAATGAGTTTTGGAGTAACAAATGTATTAACATCAACCTCATCAAAGAATGCATAAACTCTAGTGAATGGTTTGAAACTTGTACCATTTACAGAAATATTACGTGATCTTATAAAGTTAATGATTTCTCTCTTTACAACCCTATTACCAAGAGATTCAGTATCAATTCTTTCGTTGACAAAAAATTGATTTCCACTTCTATTCTGTGTCAAACTTGTTGACGTAGTTGCACTAATTCTATTTTGTGTGGTTTCTGTGGTATTTGTTGTGGATGTCCTGGTATTAATAATTTGGTTTCTTGTAGTCTCTCTTTCAGTTGAAACTGTTGTTGAAGAGTTTGTTTGAGTGGATTGATTATTTGACAGAGAGGTATTTACTTCAACACCTACGGTTTGCCAAGAATTCCAAATTACTGGTGAGACACCTAACCTTGTACCATCAGTTCTTGTAGTTATTTCCGCCCCCAATGCTTCAGATATACCTTGGAAAGACCCTTCTATCAATACATCGTTGATTTGAAGTTCATTCGTGTCAATCCAAATATCAGTTTCTGGTATTAATTCGACATTACCTTCGTAAATATTTACTAGAAATGGTGTAACATTTTCAATTCTTGTTGCATAAGGTTGTTCAAGCCAAATATTATCTGTGTAGTCTAGAGTTAAGACTCTACCTGTTTTTCTTACATTATCACCTACAATAGGTGCAAAGTTTCCATCTTGACTTGAATCAGAACTATCACTGAGACCATTAATTAATGTAGACCCAAGTTCAAGATTTAATGCTGTAGTGTAATGAGAAGGTCTGAGTTCACCTTTCTCAGTGTCTATACTATTTCTAACTCCAATTGAAGTGTCTTGTGGTTCCAGAGTTGTAAAATTATCAACAAAAATTCCCGATTTAAATCTATTATTTCCATTTGCATCTTCTACAAATAGATTTAATGTATTTGTTTCAAGTTGACTGAGTGATGTATAATATTCTAAATTTTTAATTCTTTGCTCAAGTTTTGCGATATCAGACATTTGATATCTTTTATTTTCAATGAACTTTACCTTAGCATCTGAAGTATTGAATAAAAATGCAGGTAAGTATACATTTGCAATATTCATGACACCACTTAGACTATCAGGAAGTCTTGGTTGATCATCAGGAGCACCAGTTTGTACTCTTAAATTTCCCTCTGTATCGATAAAAATTCGATCAGCTCTAGGTAGAAAATAACTATAACCTAATGTGAGTGTTTCGTCAGAAGCAATAATATCTCTTGATGATTGAAGATTACCATTTTCGTCATCTGCAAATATTCTACCTTCAAATTCTAAAGGTGATTTTGTTCCTTCTTCAACTGTGTAATCAATAAGTCTTGGTCTAAAATCAATGATATCACTATTTCTTATACCATCTACTGATTGAATTTCTTTTGCATAATTATACCCAACATAGGAATTAATAGTTGTAATATCACCTTCATCTGAATCTGAATAAAATGATGATGCAAAATAAACTCGTAATTTTCTTGATGGAATTTGAGAATTACCTCTTCTTATAATTCTTGAATAATCGTAAAATGTATCAGTTTGTCCATTAAAAAACTTAAAGTCACTAGTTATATTTTTAGAACCAAGTTTAATTTCAGATGTAGCACCAGTAACTAAAGAAGACTCGAATGATACAAATTCTCCATTACTAAAAGTCGATTCATTTAGATAGATGAAATAAATTTTATTGTCATCAAATTTATCAATATATATTGCTTTAGCACCACTTGTTTGACCCGTTATAATTTCCCCAACTATCAGGTCATTTGTAGAACCACTAATACCATCAAGTTGAGAAAGAGTCATGAATGGTGAAGTAGGATCATTATTATCACTTGATTCAAAAATTCCGTAAATTTTATAAACATCTACAGTGTTTAATGATATGACTTCATCTTGAACTCTCGTACCAAAAGGAAAATCACCATAAGTTAAACCATCGTTTAAAGTTGTGGATCCAATACCAGATGAAGGATTATTAGAATTATTGATTATTAAATCCTGAGAAGTATTTCTTAATTTAGTTTTTGAAGATACATCTCTTTTTCTAATCGTTGTAATCAAATTAGATTCATTATCATTTGAACCTAAACCATTAATTTGGAGAGATTGGAAACTATTAGTAAAATTAAATTGATCACTTGATAATGGTTCTGTTGAACCATCAGATCTAATAAGAGTATATCTTTCTTCGTCAAAAGGTAGAAATGTTTCTTTATCGTTATCAACATTAACAACTGTTGTAGAATTGTTGTTAATAGATGTAATAAACTGTCTTCTGATTATAATGTCAGAACCAATTAGATTGGTAGATGATATATTTTTTTTAGGAAATTGAGTGAAAAGTGTTTGACTTCCTGATGAATTACCAGATTGATTACCATCAGCACCCTTAGTTGAGATAATTTCAAAATTTGTAATACCTTCATCTACAGTTGGAAGACCACCATCACAAATACCATCAACAGTGTTTACACCCACCACTGTCACATTTGTTTTACCTACACCTGTTACTCTTGCAAAACTTACGATATCTAAAGAAGGTCTGGAATAACTAATTACATTTCCTGATGTTATAATACCAACAAATGAAAATGCTGGAGGTGCTGCAATAGATATAACTGAACTTCCACCATCATCTGCAGTAATATTCGCAGAACCAAAATTACGCACACTCGATTGAATGGTATCACCAGTAAATGTTTTGGCGGAACCAACGTCACTGAAAACAGATTTTACATCTCCAAGAGAATAATTTCTGTCATCTACAACAAATCTTGCATCATTCAATATGCCATTGAAAATAAGTCTTTCACCTTTTATAAAATCTCCTTCTACATTATATGCAGTGATGGCAATACCAGCATTTACATCATTTCTAAGATAACCTATTGCACCACTTGATTCACCTTTTATAAATGTTGATGTACTAAGTGTGACTGGCTCATTTAATGTGATATCAGTGAATGTCTGTACATCAAACAAAGACAAGTCCCATACATTATTGTCAGGAAATGCTGTATTATATGAACCACTTTCTAAAACAAAATCGTATATTCTTGCTAAACCTATTTCTTTACCTGAAGATGTTAATGGATCATCACCAAGTCTTTGGTCTCTTAAACTCAGAGATAAAGTTGTATTAATACCAATAGTAGCAGATCCGTTTACCCTATTTAAATTTAATATTGGACCGAAATTGAAATTTAATGTTTGATTTTCTAAAACCTTACTAGTTCTTGGTTTTTCAAAATCAATTAGAGTTGGGGATATTGTTTCAACTTCAAAACCCCTAACATAAGCCTTTCCAGGAGAAATTTTATACACTCCTAAATCATCATTTGGAACATTTCCATCATTTGTTACTTGATTTGAGTTATAGATACCTCTATTACCTTCATTATCATTAAGGCTATTTTTAATCGTAGTTACAAATTCTTTAACATAATAGTTACCTGACTCATCAAATGTTCTTCTTGCAAATTCATCACCAAGAAGACTTAATTCGGTATTTTTATTAATAATTCTTAGAATACCATCTTTTACATCAGATAATTGAACAAAATTTGTGGTATCAAAAGTGTCAAGTGGTTTTTTTGCAAGAGTTGCTGTAATTTTTAACCTATCTGCACCTGGTGCTGTAAAATTATTAAATCCTTGTGCATTATCATTCAAAGAACTATCTTCATCTGATGATATAATCTCTTCTAAAACATTAAGACCAACTCTATATGAAGGATTATTACTATATTGATCGAGGATAAGAGTTTGGGAATCAACATTTACAAAATACCCTCTCAAATAGTATACCCCACTTGCTATATTAAATGAAGAGCCAATAATAGCAGCATTTATGGGGACTGTATTTGCAAATCCCTCACCAGCTGAGATAAAGGTTGTTGCAAAAGTAATATTTACATTCGTAATAAGAACTTCATTGTCAAAAAATGTATCAAAACTATCATCAGATACCGATGAATTTTCGTAATTCAAATATAATGTAAATACACCTCTTTCTGATTCTTGATTAGTAATATATGTTACGACCTTTGCAGTTACTCCAGAAGATGCACCGGTGATAGTAGCACCTACAATCTGATCAAGATATACTCCGACAGGAACACCTAGAAATTCTGGTTCAATTTGAATACCAAAGAAATTTCTTACATATGTCAAATCACCAGGAATTACCTTTGCACCTTCTTTGAAACTAAAGTTACCAAAGTCTTCAATTTGATTTTGAAGAATGGACTGTAAACCTGTTAATTCTCTTGCCTGTACTGGAAAACCAGGTTTAAACAATACTTTATAATAATTATTCTGGGGATTAAAGTCGTCAAAATAAGGAGCGACATTGAGATTAGTTTCCTGTGGCATATCTCTTAAAATTGCAAGATAACTTTAACGTCTTCTTTCTGTGAAGATGATCTAGTAATAGATGGTCTATTATCAACATAAATGATGTCGCCAGAATATTTCTGAGACTCTGGATTTGAAATTCCGTTGGTGAACTCCTGACCCAGGTAATATGTCCTACTATTTATTTCTGTAGAAATGCCTGAAAAATTTTGATCGATTGACAAGTTGTTTCCTGTAGTAGGTGTTATTTGTAAACTACCACCATTAGAAATATCTGAAGTGAATCTTAATTGCTCAAAACCAAAGGTTGGAGAAGTATTTTGTGAACCGTCAGTGTTAAAACCTGCAGTTGTTCTATCTTGCCAGTATTTCAACACACCAGTTATTTGGTCGTAAGAAACAACTCTACCAACAGCAGTTTCCCCTAAACCTATGGTTTGAGTGACAAAACTATCTGGTTCAAATGTTGCGATTTCACTTCCACCTCCTTCAAGTTTTAACGCATATAGTGCACTTACCTTGTCAATTGTTAAATTAGTTGTTGAATCAAAATTCAAAGGATTTTTTACAATACCAACCTGTGCAAATTGGTTTCCGGTGATAAAATCTGGGTTTTGTGTATCATTTTCAAATCTAGCATATGAAAGAACATTATATGCTCCCAATTCTCGATATATATCTGCACCATGACCACCTGGAGGAGGTATAATTACGTCAAAAGATGGTGGTATATCACCATTAGGAACACCTCCCTGAACTAAATCTAATGTTCCAAATGTATATCCCTCACCACCTGAAGAAATTGTTACAGATTCAACTTTGGAATCGTTATTGATAACAATTGTGGCTTCTGCTCCTGAACCATCACCTAAAATAGGAACTCTAGTATATGTGATATTAGGGTCTCCAATATTTGAACCACGATTAGTGATAGTTACTACCTTCAACTGGCCCGATGTTTTTGCGTTTTCTCTAATTGGGGCAAATGTTGCATTTGTATCCCAATCAGATGGAACCGCAAAAAAGTTTGTAGAATCGAATTTAATAATTTGGTTTGGATTAATTGTATAAAGATACTTCCAAATATATCCATCCCCACTACTTCCAGCACTTCTTGGTTCAAGGTCAGTGAAAGTTGGTTCATCAAGTGATGGAGAACCTCTAAATCCGTTTTCTGGATTTGAACCATTAAAAAGACAAATATAAACTTTAAACTCACTGTTAATGACATAAAAATTTGCATTATATATGTCAAATGCCCCTGAAGGTTGTGATGGATTAGTTCTTGTAATATCGTTTCTCCACATGTCATATGTGGTACCAGATTGCCAAGTTATCTTTCTTACAACTTGGCTTACATCACCAGAATTAATCTTTTTTAGTGCCAACATTGTGTCCCAATAAAAGTTAGAATCATCTAAGCTATCTTTGGGGGAGGGTGGATTAGTATTCCAATCACTCTGAAAGTCAGTGGCATTTGGAAGACCAATCCATGCATAATAAGAATTCGAAGAATCTTTAACAGAACTTACAAAATTCTTGGCATTCAGTATACGTAATTGATCAGTAATTATTGCAGCCATTTTTATGGGACTTTTTGTTATTTATCAGGTAAATGTAATGGTTTCTCTGGAGAGAGAAACACCACCTTTACTACATTGGTTCCAGTTCCACTATAGGTGAAGTACCTGTATCAATACCTTGGTATGGCATTTGAGACTAGTATCCTTTTCTGGATTTATTTATCTTATGATAAGTAGTTATTGAACTTCAAAGGATTAGTTCTTTGAATGAGAGGTGATGATGTTATTCCTTGATATGAATTGGGGGTAAATTCCTTTGCATTATTAGTATTTCTATTTAAGAATTCAACTTTACCCCAAGTATACTCACCGTAAATTCTTTCGTTTCGGAAGACACCCGAACCACTAGAACTGCTATTAAATTCAACTCTTCTAATTGTTGTTACACCCAAACCTATGTTTGAAAGGTCTCTTGATTGATCATATGCAGTTGATACCTGGTAAATACCATCAATGTCACCTTCACCAAATAAATCAACATTTGAAAGATTCACAACAAATGTGTCATTTGTATTAAGTTGACTAATCGTAACTGCTGTTCCAGTCACATTTGGATCTCTTAAGAAAGAATATTCAGGAATATAAAGTTCTAGAGTAACAATACCACTTGCTGAAAGAGCATAACCCACAATACTTCCTTGATCACCAGAGAAAGATGATATTTTAATATCTTCTCTTGATATAGTTGGTTGATCAATAAGAACAAGAGGTTTACTTTTGTAACCCGAACCACCATCAGTTATATTAATTGAAGTTACAGAATCACCAGTCACTACTGCCTCGGCAGTTGCTTGTACACCTGTTATAGTATCAGGAGATGATATGTAAACATTTGGTGGATTAAGATTAGAGTAACCCTTACCACCATTTGATAAAGTTATATTTGATACTGAAGAAGAAGTCCTAAATGCTATTGCTTCTGCAGATTCAATTTCTGACTGATCAGTGAAAGTAACTTTTTCCTGATACTTTTCGTCTGTTGTCTCTCTTTTTGAATCAAACAAAGGTCTAACCGTATCAAAATATGCATCAACACTCGATATTCCAACAAAAGTTGTCAAATATGCTGCAGGGAAAATAGATGGTTCTTGTGATACTCTATCCTTAGTTACAAATTTTCCATTTACAGAGATGTCAGTTGTCTGTTTACACCAAGTTACAGGTCTTAGTAAATTTTTATCTTTGGTGATACCAGGTCCAGAGTAAGGGAAAGTAGTAACTGTATCGAGTGTTGTAATACCCGTAACAGTTCTCTGTTCTTGGAATAAACTAAACTTTTGACCTATACTTGCATCATTTTTAAGTTGTAATGTATCACCTATTTTGACCGTCTCTACAATATCCACAAAAACAACGTCAATATCGGGTGTACCTTTATAGAATATAATTTTTGAAGTATCGCCCTTTTTAGGTGGTTCAGTAAATTCAAGAATACTTCCTCCGTTGAATTTGTATGATTCATTTGGAACTTGAAGTATGTCATTAATTGTTATAATTAAATTTTGTGTGATATCAATACCTGAACCTTTTTTTACTTCAATTGCAAATTGAGATCCTGATATTTTCAATGGGAATGATGTCTCATTACCGTCAAAAAGATCGTCTAATTTATCAAATACCGCAAGTTCACCAACAGTAAATCCATTAAATGAATCACGGAAGACATTATCAACTATAATTTTAAATTCTTCAAAATTGGGATTAGATGTTGTTGGTATTCCTGATGCACCACCTATTGCAACAGTTAAAACTTCACCGTTACCATAACCAAAACCACCACTCACAATATTAAAATCAATAACACTTGAACCTTGACCAACAGTGATGTCTACCTTAGCACCTACTCCCTGTCCACTCTGACCATCAGGATATATTAGTGGAATATTACTGTAAGGTAATGGTGAATCAATAACTATTAATGGTGGATTGTTTATATCAAGATTTTCACCAGTATTTGTTATATTAACTGAAGTTACACCACCACTTTCAATTGTTGCAGTTCCAATATTTACTACAGTGGATATACCCACAGAAGAAAGTGCATAACCAACATTTACAGTTTGAATTCCAACTCTATAGCCAGAACCAGTGTTACCGATAGAAACAGATGATATTCTTCCATCTAAACCTACAGTACATGTAGCTCCAGCAGTTCTAAGAGGTTGATAACCAAAACCTGAACTTGAACCTACAGAAATAATTGATCCTCCTCTTGGTATATCTGCTTTATTTGGATCATCTCCACTTGATATATTATCACCAAGATAAGTAATGCTTGTTACACCAACTTCCTCTATCAACTCAAAATCACCTCCTCCTAATTGAATACCTTGAGGTTCTTGAAGTACATTGGAATTCAGAATAATAGCCTGTTGCGTTGAAAATCCTGCAATGTTTTGACCTTCACTGAATAGAGTAAAAGTTTTTTCTTGACCATTAAATTGACTTTGAATATTATCAAAAGTGTAATTAGTAGAATAAGTATCTACTGATGAATCAGGAACTCCACTTCTTATAAAAGTTCTACCCTGGAAAGTTGAGAATGTTGTTAGACCAACATAATCCCTATCATCGGGATCTCCTGTTGTTGTTCCAATAGGTGTAGGACCTTGGGGTGCGTCAACAAAATTAATTGTGTTTTCTGTAATGGTATAATTTCCTCCTATTAATTGTATTTCTGTTCCCGCACTATGAGCAGATACTGCTGATCCTAACCTTCCCCTAAGAACTCTAAACTTATTAGTCGCACCTACACCAATATCCTGAATTTTCATAAGTTCATCATCAATTTTAATGATGTCATTTGACCTAAAGGATTGAATACCTGTGACTAAGAAACCAGCATCAAATACTATATTTTGATCTAGTGTAGTTGAGACATTAACTTCAGTCAAAGGTGCTTGAATTATATTATCAATTGCAACTAAAGCTTTTGTATCTTGATTTGTTGCAGTGATTTTGTGTAATGTTCCGACACCAACAGAAGTGAAATCTAATAAAGTTGGAGAAGAAGATAATGCATCTGTTGCATTTTTAGCAAATCCAACACTTGTATTACTAAACTTGACAACATAAAGTTCTTTTGGAAGTTTATCAGTCGATATACCACCAATTACTGTTGATGTTATATTGATTGCATTTTCGCTAGTAAATTTCGAATTCTCGTATGTATAATTGACCTTTTCGCCAGTCACAAAATAGTGGTTAGGTATAGTAATTTGATTGTTAGTGACATTAACTATAGATGCATCATTTCCTGAGAATTGTCTTTCGAAAATTGAAAGCCCACCACTCTCAAGATTAAACTGGGTTTTCTTATCAAACTCAGTTCCTGTATAAGTTCCAAAATCAGAAAATAGGATATTATTATTAAGATCACTAATTGAAGTTATACCTGAAGTGTCATTAAAGTTTTTCAAACTTATTCCAAAGGCCCTAACATCAACTGCAATATCTTGAATTGGTGTGTAAACTAAATTAACCGTATCATTTGATTTAGAAACACCAACTGTTCCAAGTCCAACAAAAGTAAATATTCTTCCATATTTTACAATACTTAAGTTATCGGAATCAATAACATGACATTCAAACATTTCAAATTCATCATTTGTAGTATCATGTACTGTTACCATGAAGTATTCTGAAGCATATGGGTCTTCATAACTGGCAATTACTTGTGGTGCTGGATTTGAAGAGGAAGGTATTGATTTATAGTAAGAAGAAAGATCTGTTACAACTAAATTTGTGGTGCTAAAACCAGTTGCAGTTGCATCAGTTTCAATCGATAATATATTCGCACTTAATGCTGTTCCCACATTAGGAATTATATTGACATTGACATTACCACCTGAAATATTTGCAGTAAATGAACCAAAACCATCCGTAATTCCAGAAGTTGAATCTAAATTACCATATTGAAGTAGTTCAACATCAGTGTCATCATGTAGAATGTTCAATTCAGTATAAAAATATTCTTGATCTTCAGTTTGTAGTTGAATATGAAGTTTTGCAGACCTTTTACTTGTTGGTATTTGAATCAGATTAGTTTCTGTGGAAACTGGAACTGTTAGAGAAGAAGAACCAATAGAAATAATATCACCGATATCTCTTGAACCAACATCAGTAATAATATCATCACCACTGAAAGAGAAGTAAGATATCTGATAGTTATTAAATTCAAATAAGTCGGGGAAGAATGTCAAACCCCACTCACTTGAACCTACACCAATATAACTAAAAGAACCCAATTCAGAACCAGTATCAATTGTACCATATTCATTTGTGTAACCTATTGATTCATCTTGTAAAACTGTTACGATACTAAACTGTTTTTTATTTCTAAGTTCATTATCTTGTACTAATGTAAATATTTTATTCCATTTATACCTATTATCAAATATATCAACTACAGAAAATCTTGTAGATCTTGCATCAGAGTTAAATTGATCACTAAAGTCATCTATTCTTAGAACCCTATTTCCTCTGGATTCGAAGAAATCAAGCAAAATAGTATTATCAAATATAATTTCATTTGAAACTACTAAACTATCTGAAATATCAATGGTCTTTTCTGATACATTATCAAAGTCGGGGAAACAATACAGTGACTCATTACTTATAAGGTCAACTACAGTTTCTACCTCAATATCTGCTACTGATACGATACCTACAGCATCATTGTCAATAACTAGATCTCCGAACTTACGGAAACCTGCTATATGGTTTAAAGAACTAACTGAATCTTCCCATTTACCAAATGGAACTCTAGATTTTAATGAATATGAGAAGTTTTGATAATATTCATTATTAGGAAGAACTTGTAGATTGTCGTTTAAGAAACCAGAGTTTGTCTGAAAACCATCAATTACTGTCGCACCTGCACCAAGTTTTACTGTGGCATTAAAATCTTTGGAATCCACAATAAGTGCCTTATTACCTGATGTGATTGATGTAATAACAGTACCAATTTCAAAATCATCTTCAGATGTTACATATAAAAAACCACTTACAGGATCAAATCTTTCCACAATTCCTAAACCATTAGGATTTGTTACTTTCTCATCCTTAAAAAATTCAGAATTCTTGATTACAGGGTTAAAAATGGGGAAAAATATCTCTGGAGTTACTAAAGCCGCAGATAATGAAGTTATCTCTCCAGGAGATTCATTGGGTTCAAGAAGATCTGTTAAATCATACTCAATATACGCACCACCACCTCCAAGTTGTGAATCAAGAGAAGTGACTTCAAAAAGAGTATAACCGTAATCCTCTGAATTATAACCTTTACCGGAATTATCAGTTCCACTTGCAACATTTTCGACAAGTACTGATTCTCCAACTTTGAAAGGAAAATCTTTCTCATCACTGAATTGATTTGTAAATTCTATTCGTACAATATTGGTATTATCATTGTAAGTAATTTCCTTTATATTAAAACCATTTGTATTATTTGTTGGTATAAATTTTGGAGGTACATTATTGAGATCATTTGTATTTTGAAGAATTGTTACTTCAGTATCGCCAATTTCATAAGTCAGTATGGTATTAACAACCTCATCAGTAACTCCATCCAATACAACAAGATCTGGTGATTTACTGTAGTTTATACCTGAAGAAGTAATTCCAATTGATTCAAACTCACCAAGAGGATTGACTTTCAAAACCTGTGGTAAATTAGCAACTAAATTAAGTGTATTATCCGTAGGATATCCAAAACCAATATTGTTTATTCTCGTATTAAGAACAGTACCTATTGATGAGCTAAATGGTTCTACTAGAGCACCTGAACCATTTTTACTTGTAATAGTTGTAAAACCAGGTAGTGATCTATAACCATTTCCTTTACTTATACCCCTAAAACTACTTACAGGACCCTCTGCCGTCAGTGAGTTTGTTTTGTAATTAACATTTGAGTTTGTTGAGTTGTATAATTCTATATTATCTGAGTCGAAAGGAATATTATATTCAAAAGTGTTAGAAGTAACACCTACAACAGAATAATTACCATCAAACTTGTTACTATCAACAGTTATACTGTTATTATTAATAACTGAATCGTCATCGTATATCTCAAGTTTTACTCTAGGTATGATATTCAAATTGTCTGGAGAGAACCCATAATAAAGAAATTCTGGAATATTGTCACTGATTTTTAAATTTAAAAATGCATCTGTATCTATACCGATTTTACCAGATTTAGTTACTTCAAAATTTCTTGTTGTTCCAGTAGTGAAAAATTTG
>Ga0099849_1000186_pt1 | contig 27106 bp, 16 predicted proteins | sample CB_VirMetaG_4_FD_78177 | JGI IMG/M metagenome (GOLD analysis project Ga0099849, IMG submission 78177) | Freshwater to marine saline gradient viral communities from Chesapeake Bay - CB_1508_1M Viral MetaG | ecosystem: Environmental > Aquatic > Marine > Coastal | place: USA: Chesapeake Bay... | reverse complement strand
ATTCTTTGCTCCACCCAGTGCATTAATTGCATCAGTGGCTTGACGCATCTCTAGATGCTCATCTTTACTCAACCTTTTAGAAAATCTCTTTTTAGCAACTGTTGCCATTCTTGCAAAGTTTGGAATTAATCCTTCTGATAATGCTGGAGAAGCACCAGAGTTGTAGGCTCCCATTCCTTTTCCAAAAGTATCGTGGTCTTTTTGAGATCTTTTGCGGCTGTATTTAACCTTAATAATTTTAAACCTTGTGGGAGTTTCAGTGGTTTCGGAGGCTAGTTTTAGGCCCTTCTCTTTGTCTTTCTTCTTTTTGGCTTTCTCAAGCTTTAACCGAATACCATCGGGATCTCCTGGTAATCCAGTATCCTTCATTTTGTTTTGCTGAAGCCTGTTTTTAACCATAGTCATTCTTGCAAAGTTTGGAATTAATCCTTCTGAAAATCCTTTTTGAAACATGGGGGACTCTTGAAGATAAAATGATTCATCTGGTCCATCAAATTTCTTAACACCCATTTCTCTCATAGCTTTCAAAGACCTACTTCTATCTTTAGCTGAGTAAGTTACGCCATAACCAACATCTCCATAAACCCAATTTTCTTGGCCTCTGTTGCCTGGCTCAGATCTTTTCCATATTCTTTGTGGAGAAAATCCTCCTGTAATTTCCATAGTAGGAATATCTACTCCTGATTTTCTTTTCTTGTCTAGTATTTTTTTTGCTCTAACAATTAAGTCTGGTATTTTTGGACCAGTAATTTGCCCTGCATCAATTCGAGTAAAAGGCTTTCCTTGGGCTGCAGCTTTTTCTATATGACTGTACAGAGATTTAAATATTTCTGCACCACTTGTAGCTCCATCAGCTTGAATTGCCTTGATTTCTAAAACTCTTTCTTTTGAGTCTCTAAATCTAGTTTTGTCATAAACAATATTATTGCTATCTTCAAGTTTTTGTTTTTTATTTTTAAATATATTTTTAGATATCCAAAGGTTTTGGCTTTTACCTTTTGATTCGCTTGGTCGATTCATTAATGGGGCGGGTCTTCTACCTTTTAATCCAAAAAATCCTCGTGCAAAATTTTCATATTCTATGTTATTCGCTTTTTGATTTGTGTCTCTAGCTAAATTAGGAATATATCCTTCGCTAAAATTCAGACGAGGAAACCTACCTCTCATAAATTTAGGAATCATCTTATTTATTCCTGATCCTATTCTGTTGGGAATAACATGTCTTAACCTGGACTCTTTTAGTGAATCAGCAAAAAAAGTTTCTTTTTGTTTTATTGCATTTTTTAAATCCTTAATATACCTTTTGTGTTCTTCGAGTTCTTTTGATTGTACTCCAGTTGCTCTATCAATAAATCCAGTCTTAGGATCTTTCTTGGGACCAACTTCCTCAAACTCCAAAGGAGTTCCGTCGGTTTTTTTACCAAGCACTTCCATTGAATATAATTCTTTTTGAGCATTTCTTAACTCTTGATCTAAAATCTCTGAAAACAAATTATACTTTTCCATTTCTGCGGGTTTTAATTTTTTAGTCTGCCCTTGACTGTTTTTGATTGCTGGAAACTTTTCGTACTGAGAAATATTTTTAACAGCATCCATCATCCCTAATTCTTTAAATGTTTTATCTTTTAATAAATAATTTTGAAAAGATTCTTTTCTTTTTTCATCAATTTTTAAATATTGTTCATATTTATTATTAATTGAAGACTCTTGACTAGGAAAAGCATTTATTAAATCATTTTTAACTTTTAAATTATTTAAATTAAATTTTTCATTTTGAATTCTGTTTTTTCTTGACATGTGAATAGCAAAACCACCAATAGACAAAACACCTAGTGCGGTTAAAATTTGTCTCATTAAATAATTTGGTTCATTTTCATCTTCTTTATACTTTTCTTCAAGCTCTTTGGTTACAGTTCCTTTTAAAGCCTTATGATTACTCAGGTGTTCTAAGAACGTGTCTGATTTTTTTCCAGTTTTTTGTTCTGTGTACTTCGTATACTCTGAATTGATTAATGCTTTAATTCTTGGGTGGTTGCTAATTAATTCGTTTTTAATAGCTTCGTCTTTAGATTCAAATTTTGAATCTGGTATAATTAATTTTTCTTGCTCTGAAGGAGCTTCTCCTGTTTGTGCAAAAGGTATAGCTAACAAAGATAATCCTGCTAGAGATTTTGGATTTATTCCCATCTTTCTTGCAGAAAGCCCTTTAAACTTTTCGGTTACAAAACCTTTAGTTGACTTTAATCGTTCTTTAACATTTTGAATTTTTTCTTGGTCAGTTCCTCCTTGAGAAAATGCCATTAATTGAGAAGCTTCTAAAGCTCTGGCAATACCAGCTTCCTTTAGTTTATCGGCTTGTTGTTTAGTTTCTTCCCATGCTCTTTGAACTCCGTAAACCAAGGGAGAAATTGTTTTTTCTCCAGCGTATTTTGCTCCGCTTTTAATTCTATCAGAAAGCCCTTCAAACTGACCAGAAAGATTATTTTTTATATCATTAAAATTAAACTTTGTACCAACTTTTTCTACAGATTCTTTCCAGAAATTGACTATATTCTGAGAACTATTTGACACTTTTTCTTTTAAATTGTTGATTGTTTTATTTTTAGGTGCTCCTGTACCAAAGAAAGATAAAAAACCTTGAGTTACGGCATTCCCTCTGTCTTTTATTCCTTCTGGGACTTTGAATAAATCTAAACCTCCCTGCACTAAATCTCTTGCAGATTTAATTTGTTTTATTCCCCAGGCTTGAGCTTGCCTCTTGAAGTCTCTACTTCTTTGATTAGCTTGTTCTATTCCAGCTACAAATCCAGTGAGAATCGGTTGTCCTACAGACCTTACTCCATCTTGAGCGGAACCAATAATATTAGATGTGCCACCCTTTATAGCTTTTCCTACTCCCAAAGTTTTATCTTTAAGATTCTCTGCACTACTTGACACCCTGCTTTTTATGTCTCTCATGGTGTCTATTGTGTTCGTGACACCTTTTTGAAAATCTATTTGCCTAAATGCCCCAACTGCTCCATCTTTTAACTTCAAAGCTCCTGACCCTAATTTTTTCGATAATTCAACTGGAGCCATTAAAGTTGTATTGATTATTTTTCCACTTTTATCTACAACTTCAGAGCCATATTTTTTAATTGAATCTATTCGATTTTTAAAAGCTGCTTGTTTTTTTTCTTTTTCGATAAGTGATTTTTTTAATTGATACTTTCTTTCATGATCTTGAATTAAGGTTTTTGTATTTGAGTCTTCTATTTCTGCAACACTTATAGTAGATCCATCTTTAATGGATTTGTAATTATTAAAGGATTCTCCCGACATATTTCTGTGAGAATTTATATAAGTATAACCTTTTTCTCCGCCCACTGTATATATTTTATTTTCTATTTCTTTTAATCTTTTTCTAGTAGACCCCACCCTCAATCTCGAAACTTTATCATTTAAATTTGTAATTTTTTCTTGTACTCTTTCCTTGATGGCAATATATTTCTCTCTTTGTTTTTGTGTCATGTTTCCAAGATTATATTTTTCTATATAACTACTTAAAGAACTTGATATTTTACCATACTGCTCTATAAACTTTGATCCGATATTAATTTTCCCCAAATTAGATAAATTAGCTAAATCTGTTACTCTACCAATAGCTTGACCGATTCCATATCTTGCTCCACTAAGCATATTTGAAAGTGGCTTCTTAGATTTTGAACCTGTTGCGTCTCTTCTTTCTTGAAATCTTCGCTGCTCTTCCTGCCCTGCTGAAAAATCCATTGCTGTTTGAGTTATTAGATTTTCCACACTCACTGTATTAGGGGCTATATTATACATGCCTGCTGTAGCACCAGGCTTTGAAACTAAATCGCTAATTGTAGATGCATTTATAAATGCTCTACCATTACTTACAGTCCAACCAGGACTTTGACTGGCACCTCGCAAAAACTTATCTGTATGATCCATTTTTTGAGATCTTTTGCCAGTAACTAAAGATTTTAAAGTGTCCCAGGCAGAACTCTGCGTCTGCTTAGATATCTTCATATTAACATCGTCACGAATATATCTTTTTACTTTTTCGTCATTAGCGTAACGATATATATCATATGAGCTAACTTTTTCTCCGCTTGGTTTGATTATAGTGTGTCCATCAAATTTCAGTTTTCCTTTTTCATTGTCTTCTATTAAGCCTTTTAGTTGCCCATTCAGTATTCCTTCACGGACTGTTGATTCAATAAAACCAACGTTTGATTCACCAGCGGCTGACCATTTTTTCTTTGATTGTCTATTATCTGGTAAAACAAAGTTCGGTATACTGCTGTAAGCTTTCGTTGGATTATCTAAATAGTCGTTACTTTCTTTATAAATTGACTGTGGCTCTTCTATTCTTTTGATCGTCTGTGGTCTAGCATGTGCAAAGCTAGGAATAAATCCTTGTGCAAAATTTTTAGTAGACCTGGACAACTCCAGATCCTTAACCCTAGACTCCAGTTGACTCATTCTGTTTGAAATATTATTAATTTTTCCAGCATTAATTGATGAAAAAGCTACACCAGCTTTTCCAAATTTATTTGATTCCTGAACCTTTGTTTCTACAGAAACTTTTGGTTGCTGTTTAACTACAGGTTCATAACTAGATCTGTATTTAAAACCTGGAAATCTATAGCCTAGTGCCGCTTTTTCTCTTCTCGCTTTTGCACGTGCATCGGATTGAGCTCTTTCATTAATATCTTTTTTCATTATCTCCCGATATTCGTTTGGCTTGATGACTTTGATTTGGTCTTCATCTAAACCTTTCTTTCGTAACCAATCAGCTTGTCTTGCAGTAATTTTACCTCGTGCAAAATTAGGAATAAATCCTCCAGATAAATTAACTACCTTACCTCCAGACTTAGTGGCTGGCCCATGCTCTCTCCTCATGGCTGCAGACATTTCTTGCTGTTGCATTCGTCTGGCATCTGCTAATTTTTTTGCATTATCTGGAAGTTTTAATAGTTTAGCATTAAAATCGGCTTTTGTGTCTTTTGTTAATCCTATTTTTGCATCAGCAAAGGGGGTATAATATCCAAATAATTTTTGTAGTTTTTCATCGGGAAATGATCCAATATCAAAATTGGCATTATTGGATGTAAAAAGTTTATTTTTGCCAATTGATTGTATTGCAGTTTCAAAAACTGTTCCTGCTGCAGCACCCACAGAACCTGCGTTAGCTAAATTTGTTATAGGTTTATTTTGTGAAGCAAACCTAGGCCCAGCTATATTGCTAGCAATAATCTTGGATTGTTCTATTAAATTTTCTTTAACAGAAGTCCTGATATTATTTTCAGCCCCCTTTAATCTTGCTGGTTTTAACCCCTCTACTCTATATTGCATTCTAACAGTCGGCCTATCTTTATCGCTTCCTTTTATGATATCCATAGGAGCCTTAAATGTAGTATTCACTCTTCCTCTTTTGCCGTGAGTCGGGACAAGCATTGTAGCAGTTCTTGATGCATCAATATGAGGCATTGCATTTCGTTGATCCATTCGATCTTGTTTTTTGACTGCCAAATTTTCTTTACCATGTGTAGCTTTAAAACCTTTAATAAGAGCTCGATCTTCTTGATCAAACTCTGAAAGCTTAACTGATTTATCTCCTACCCTGTCTTTAATTGTGTCACTTTTTGAAGGCCAAACAGAATAACCTTCTGGATCCTTTAATCTAGCAATCTTGGCTGTACTTAGCCACCCCTTTTTTGTCATTATTCCCCCTGATCCTGCAAAATTTGGTATATAGCCATCCGCTGCAGTTACTTTTTTTGCTCCAGCTGGTAGCCCCATGCTTTTGGCCATATTTCTGTTAAAAACTGCATCAGCTCCTGATCCTTGATAATTTCTAACAATCCATTCTCCAGTATGCACAACCGCTGATTGCGCTCTTCCAGGGGAAGTTCTAATTTTAGTTTTAACTGGCTTATCTCCAGATCTTGCACCTCCTACGCCACGTGCAATATTTCTTCTTTCAGCGTTCATTGCGGGCACGAAGCCTCCTGCTAAATTAATAGGTATACTACTTTTGTTTGTAAATCCTCCTGCAAAATTAAAAGGTCTATTTTGTTGATGCTCTCTAAATTCTTTAACTAATCTATCAATATCTTTTTTTGCTAAATATTTTATTTCAACTTTTAAAGGATCATCTGCAGGCAAAGTTTTTCTGCCCATAATACCTTTTCTTTCGTAGAACCCTGCTTGACCAGATCTAACTTTTTCGTATCCCTCCCAATATTGTTTTTCAAAATTTAATGATTTTTCTAACTCTTTTTGGTGGGTTTTTTTAAATTCTCTAACTATATAAGGTTTAAGATCTTTTTTAGTTTCTAAAAACTTAGTAAATGCTTGAACCTCTTCTCTGGACCCTCTAATTGTTTGATAAGAAGGTTTAATCCATGAAGCTTTGTCTCGCTCTGCTTGTGGGGCATCAAATTTTACTTCTCTATATTTATCTCCTTTATAGAAGAGCTTTCCTTTAGGATCTTTAATTCCCTGAACATAAGTCTCTTGTTTATACCTACTCAACCCCGAAGATCTATTGTAAGGCATGTGCCCTCTTGACATAACTTGCATTACCTCTGCTTCTCTTGGGCTAATTTGAGAAGTTCCATCTGAATTTCTACCAATACCTTTCAGAGGAACTATTTGATTCATTGGTCTATCATAAAAATCATATCTTTTTGCTCCATGATCCATGTGAGTAAATTTCAATAATTTCCTGTCGTTTCTGCGACCAAAAACATTTAAATATATGCCTTCGTTCTTTTCAGCCCAATCTTTAATCGATCCGTCTTTAATTCCTTTTTTAAATTCTTCGACTTTTGGATAGTAACCTTTGCTTGGGTCAGATCCTTTTGACAATATTCGCAAAAGTTTTTTCTTATTAAATACATTTTTTTCTGGAACCTCCTTAGACAATACTTGACCCTTAGTAACTGGTTGTCCAGGAGTGATACTACCTGCAAAATTTTTAGCAACCGTTTCTGAAGTGCTAAAAGATGTTGCTCCAGAAGGCATTTTATTACCTACATCCCCAATATCTCTATAACCAGAAAGTGGTCCGCTAACATGCGATTTTACAAAGCCTTGAATAATACCTACTACATCATCTGGAGTTTTTGCATTATCGAAAGATGGCATGGTTTTACTAATATCAGGCGAATCAATTTTGTTTCTATCTTTACTTTGCCCTCTCCACAATTTTAAATTCGCAAAGCTTGGTATATATCCATCCACAAAGTTTTTACCAATCCATAAATCACTCAAGTATGTAGTTTTATCTTTTTTGTCACGGCTAGGCCCTAAACCTAAACTACGTAAAGATTTTTTTAAACTTGCTTCTTCTCCGAATATGTATCTAGAAGAATCTCTAGATTTTTGTTTTTCTTTGTTATAACTTACTCTTCTATGTTCTTGAACTTTTCTAAATAAACGAGCGGGATTAAGCATTCCATCTAAAGTCATAAGTGGAATATTCTGATTTAGTCTTTTTTTGTCTAACAATTTTTTAGCTGTCAACAAAGCTTTTGGAATTCTTGGTCCTACTATTGAGCCAGCATTAATTTTCGTATAAGGCTTTCCTTCTTTTGCGGCTGTTTCTATTTCGTTTAACAATCTTTTATAAATACTTGCGCCAGAATCCCTCATTCCTGCCATTATCATTCCCACATCTAAAGTTCTGCCTTTCTCATTTACAACTGAGCTTACATCCGAATACATACCCATGCCTTTTATTTTAGTACGTTCTGATTCTGCAAAATTTGGAACATAACCTTCGGAAAACGAAGGTTTTTGTTGTTTTTTAAAATCTGAGACAAGGCTATCTATTTGATCTTTTTTTAGGTATTTTAATTGCACTTTTAAAGGATCTTCTGATGGCATGGTTTTTCTTCCAAAAAAACCATTTCTTTCATAAAGCCCTGAATTTCCTGATTGTATTTTTTCGTAAGTTTTCCAATAATTTTGTTGAGCTTCTTCCGCAATTTTTAATTCTTTTGAGTATTCTTTTTTAAAATTATCAACAACATACGGTTTAAGATCTTTTCTAGTTTCAAGATATTTAGCAAATTCATTGATTTCATTTCGATCTCCTTGGATTGTTTGATAAGAAGGTGTAATCCATGTAGCTTTGTCTTTTTCTGCTTGAGGAGCATTAAATTTTACTTCCTTATACTTGTCTCCTTTATAAAACAATTTACCTTTAGGATCCTTGATTCCTTGAGTGTGAACTTTTTGAGTGTACCTCCTTAAACTTCCTCTTTGCATCGCGAAATTAGGTATCATCCCATTTGCCATAGTTTTGATATCTATTTGTCCACCCTGTTCGCTATGCTTTCTGAGGGCTTTTAGCTTATCTGGGTCATAACCCATTTTCATTAGCATTTGATAATCTCCCGTCCTACCAGTTTTAAAGTAGCTTTCCAACCACATTTTTTGAAATTCTCCACCCATGCCTTTTTTCACTGTATCAATAGACATTTTTTGAGTGAGTGGAGAGTTGAATTTTATATTTTTATTTGCAGGATCAGCTAAAACATCTTTGATTTTTTGTGCTCTATTTCGCCTATCTATAAAATTAGGTATAAAACCTTGCGATAAATAAGATACCCCAAAAGGAAATAGCGAATTTGCGGATTCATTTATACTAGAATCGTTTGATTTGTTTTTTCTTTTTAAAGCTGCGATTTTTTCAGCAAAACTATTATTCAATACTTGTAGGTCTGTTATATTAGCATTATCAATATACTTCTCAATAGACTTCCTTGATTGCTTATTAATGGTTTGAGTAACATATTGATTTAAGCTTTCTAGTAAATGTTCATTTTTATCATTTTCTATAAAACTATTAAGTCTTCGATTTAACTCTTTTTTAGAAAGTGTTGAAGCTGAAGTCTTGATCGAGTTTACTCCAGCTAATGCATCTACATATTGAGTAACCCCAGACTTTTTTAATTCTGAAATTAATTTTGTTGTGTCTTTTGCTGTAAGTATGGATCGAGTTAATTGAGTATCTTTAGCTGTAAGCATTTTAATTCCTCCGCTAAATAATGCTCCTCTTCCTGTTAAATTAATTTTTGTGGGCTTTCCGTCTTTTATTCCAATTTTATTTTCTTTAGGTTGCTTAGATACAGTATCTCTTAAAAACTCTACAGCAGCTTTCTTTAATCCGACCACTACATTTTGTTTCTCCACGGCTTTTGATTCAAATCTAATTTTTTTATTATTTTTGTCTTTGGCTTCTATATCAAAACTTTTTGATCCTGGTACTATTTTGACATTTTTAAATCCTCTGTTTTTAACGTATTTACCACTTTGATACTCTCCTTCTACGCCTTGCAATAAATTATTTAATTGAGCAAACAAAGGATCATATTCTTTGGGTCTCTTTCCTGTCCATGATGGAATTTTTTTAGCAACATTTTTTCCGTATTGTCCGTTTTTAATGTTGTTTGCTACAGTCTGGATTCCAGTATATGGAGCTGTTTCAAGTAAAGGTCCATAACGCCTTTTCAGGAGTTTCATGGATTTTGGATTGACTGCATATTTTTTATATTTTTTTCCAGTTTCTGGATCCGTGACATCATCTCTATGTATGAGTGGCGGAAAGTTGGGTTTAGATTTGTCTCCTTTTACAATTTTATCAGCAGTTTTTTGAAAAAACTTTAAGTCTTTGTCTAGTCTTTCGACTTTAACAGTACCCACAAACTTATCATAATGATCTGCATATTTTGATATGACTGATTGACCAAATTGACTCCACCCTAACTCCACAGCAGAATACTCGTGTTTTTTATTTTCTAGTTCTTTTTGACTTATTCCTTTTCTAAAATTTGGCACATAACCCATAGCAGCAGTAATTTTCTTTGCTCCTTCTGGTAAACCTTGTTGTCTGACCATATCTCTATTGAATATAGCATCAGCACCTGAATCTAAATAGTTTTTAACTATTGCCTCCCCAGTATTGGCGACAACCTTTTCAATTTTGTTTGGTTGAGTTTTAATTTTTAAAACTTTTGGTTTATCAGATTTCTTGGCCCCACCTATTCCACGGTCAATGTCTGCTTGTTCTTTTCTTATTTCAGGAATAAAGCCCGAAGACATATTTAATGTTTTTCTACCTACACCTCTTGAAGTTCTTTTACCCATTGGAACAAAACCTTGCTCACTCGCACCAACACCTATTAACCTACTCGATGCAGCAATCCTTTTAACAATAGCTTCCTGCTTTAATCGCTCAGCTGTTTCAGCTTGTATAGCATTTAAAATAATTTTTTCCTGAGCTGCTTGATTTTTACCTGTTGCTAATATTTGCTGATACAAGCCAGCATTTTGAGATAACATTGCACCAATTGCTGCTTGCAATGTTTGTTGTCTTTTAGTTTCTGAATTGATTCCCAAAAGATCAGAAAATGCTTCCTTAGCAAATTTACCAACCAACCCAAAGATTTTAATAAAAGCAGCTCCTATTAAAACTAATCCTGGTCCTGTTAGGAAAGAACTAATTCCTTTCACTAAAGATTTAGCTATTGTACTGCCTTGATTTTCATCAAGTAGATTATTAATACCTTCTGCTAAACTATTTAAAAATTTTAGTATCTCTTTAAAGTCGTCATTAAATCCAAGATTACCTATGGTAGATGCTAATTCTTTTGCGCTACTGCCTGTTTGGGAGAAAAGAGCGCTCAAAGTTTCATTGAGTTCTTTGTTTCTTCTAGTAGCTTCGTCAGTTGTATTATTAGCTACATCTAATGCTTTTTCATAAATTGAATACCCTCCGCTAAGGTCTTGAATTAATGCTTGTAAATTTTGTATTTGAAATACACCAGCTATTTGTTCTGAAGTATATGCTTTTTGCGAGTCAGACAGACCTTTATAAACTTGAGCATAATCTTTTAAGATCGCTATTGATGACCTAAATGTTCCGTCGTTATTTTGAGTAGCGACACCAATTTCTTCTAATGCCTCTCTAACACCACTACGTTTAATTCTTGTAAAAATACTTTTAAATCCATTACCAATTACTGATCCACCTCTAGCGGTTCTTTGCTGAACTGCTGTGACAATAGCAGACAATTCATTAAATGAGACTCCTGCAGATTGAGCAACAGCTCCTGCTCTAGATATAGCTTCCGCCATGTCTGCAGACGAAACTGCAAAAGCTGCATCGACATTAGCCATTCTGTTAACAATTTCTTCATGAGTTATACCTTCTGCATTAAATGAGTTAATGGCCGCAGTTAATGTTTCTGTTGACTTGACTGCATCTAAACCTGAAAGTCTACTTAATATTAATGCTGAGTTTACTCTGGCTAGTGTTTCTTCTGCACTTAAACCTTGACGAGCTAACTCAACTGCAGACTCTGCAACTGTACCGAAACTTGTTGCAGTGTTTCTTGCTACATCAAATAAACCTTTTCCAAATTGTTGCATAGCCTCATTAGAAACTTCCATTACAACTTGAATATCTTTTAATGATTTTTCAACTTCTGCAGTTGCAGCTATTAACCCTCTGAATGCATCAGAAACTCCATTAATAACCCCCACTGCAGCACCAAATGCAAAAACACGAGCTGCTGATGCATCCATTGATTTTTGAAACTCACTAGCAGAATTTGTAATTCTGCCAAGTGGCTGAACAAATCCTTTAGCATTTAAGGTCGGAGTTATTTGCATGCTGTTGACAACTCGCTGCGCACTTTTTGCTTGAGCAACGATACTGCCATGAAACCCCGTAGCCGAGGTAGGTATATTTACTACACTCATAATCCTTAAACCTTAAACTCTCTTACACTTATTTTTTATGTAGTGCGAGAAAATCTTCCATATTTAATTTTCCACCTTTTTCTTTTGCTATTTGATGAATATCTTTTTGGTTTTTTCCTTTTTTAATTCCGAGGTTATCTAAATCTTTTTTTGTTGCACCAGCATATGAAAAACCGTCTGACTTTTGAGATTTATTCTTTACTGTGTCTTTATTATTTTTTATATTTTCCATATCTTCTAGATGAGTTAATATTGCTTTAGCATCATTTTTAATATGGTCTGGTATTTCTCTGTTTTTAAATATGTTTTTAAACATTTTCCCATAATTCAATAAATGAACTTGATAGTAGCTCATATCCATAGGATGATTTTTAAAAAACCCAGTCACATCGTTTCCGTAAAGCCCAAATAAAGATGTAAAACAATTTGTGATAGATAATTGAAGTAGTTCATCATGCTCAAATCTTTTTACATGATTTTCGTATTTTTTTAAAAATTCATTAAGTTCTACATAGTCTAGTTCTTCGAACTCTTCTTGGCTCCAGTATAATTTCGTGAATTCTTTATCCTTGTATATACAATTGTATATAAAGACTTCGTTGCTATGTTTTTGAGCATAAGATTCTGCCGTCTTTTTAACAAGACTAAATCTTTTAATTTTATCTAATTTTAATTGAGCTTGAACTGAATCTCTTTCTTCCTCAATTGGTTTTCGATCTCGTTCAATTCTGATTTTATCTATTGTTTTGTTTAGGTTTTTGAGCTGCTGCTCCCTAACGATCATGTCGTCTTCTTCTTTTGTTGTCCAGGCTCCTTGCTCGTTTAAAAACTCTAACAACTCTTTTTCTGGCTGAACTCCTAGTTTAATTGCTTTTTCAAAATTTTTATCATACGCTTGTTTCGAAATCTCAATTTCATTAGCGGTTGGGTGCTTAATGTATAATATACAGTCATTCTCTGATAACACAGAGAACCCTTGTTTGATTTCCTGAAAAAGACTTTCTAGACGTTTTTCTCGATCAGGATTCTTCATCCTCGACTACCTTCTCCGAGGAAGCTTTGGATTTTTTATTTGATGAGTTTTTCTCTACAGTTGCAGTGGAATCTTGAATTTCTATGTCATCTTCTTCATCATTTGTTCCGAAATCTAGAATTTCAACATCATCATTTTGCTGTTTTTTCATTTCTTCCATAAATTCTTCGATTCCGTCTTTTTCTTGAATTCCGCTGATATACCAAACTGTAAGAACTGAAGATATCTTATCTATACACCTCATGTAAATTTCGTCTTCGGCTTCTTCTTTATCTTGATAAGCTTCATACCTTTCTTCAAACGATGTTCCTTCGAACATTTCTTCAATAACAGGTTCTTCAGCATTACCTTCAAAAAAGTGAGCGGTATGTAATATATACCACATGATTGTGCGATTGCGAGCCTTAACATCTGCAGTGTGATCAAACAAAGAATTTTGAATCATTTCATATTCAGTGAGCTCTTTTTTAATTTCTGCCAATTCACGAATATATGTATTAAGCTTGCCTTCTTGCCTGGTGGACAATTTGCCTCCGTCTGCGAGAATTGAAAGTTGCTGTATATCAAGCTGTTTGACATGCATTTTGTACATTAAATCCTTATAAAGCTCTTGTTCTTTTTCTGTCCAGAGACCTCCTTGATTGCCATATTGCTTGGCCAACATTGCTTTAGTCAGCATACCCATTTTTATGAACTTGTTCAGCTCTAGACTATAGAACATGTCACCATCTTCCAATTGGCTCCTGGTCGGCTTTTTTATTAAAATCGTAAACGGAACTTCTTTATTAACTGTTACGGTTTCTTTTGAAGTAACGGTTTCCATTTTACCCGTTTCTTTATTTTTGCGTTTAGTCTTTTTTTCGACTTGTTCTTCAACTTCTTTTTCTATATTAATAGAGAAAGAATATAACCATTTTTTATTGTCAATTTCCATAATATTTACCTTTTACCTTTCTTATATAATAATTAAAATTTTTATTTTTTAAAGTTTATTTCAAAATTTTCCATACAAGATATAATCTCTCTTTTTCCTTCATTACCTATATCGAGTATTTTCTTGCGTAGATAATTGAATTGAGCATCATCTAAAAATTCTGCTTGAGCTATAATTTGCTGATGCTCTGGTAAAGCATCTTTGAGCTTTTCAAACTGATTCGCATGATCATGTTTTAAGTCTTCATTTAGAGTTAAAAAAGACTTGTATATTTTGGTTATGCATCGCAAAACCTGAAATTCTAAAATTTCTCTTTCTTTGTTCATAAACTTTACCTTGTACCTTGTGTGTATATACACAAAAAAACCCAGTAAAAACTGGGTTTTTTTGATTTAAGTTTTAACCTACTATTATTCAGCAGTAGTAGTAGTTACATTGGTAGATAAACCAGGCAGTACGTCTTTCTTTACTCCGCTGAGATAAAAGATGCCGTTATCCTTGTCGTTAGCTCCACCAAGTTGGCTGCTAAATGTAAGATCAACTGTCTTGTTGTCTCCGATAGAAGAAGAGAACGACTCACTGTCAAGAAGGGCATTTCTCATGAGAATCACAAGAGGAGCACTTCCTTCACCGCAACGTCCTTGCATGATGATAGCAATATCACGAGGAGCTTCGTCTCCACAAATTAATGTGTCGAGTGATCCCTTAACAAGGTCAGTAGCAAGAGCACTAACACTAAGAGTCATGTTTACAGGAAAGTCTGTTTTACGTGCGAATGGGAAGTGACTGCCAAGACGATTCAAAGGACTACGAGAAACAGGAAGTTCGAGAGAAACACTTTGTACATGAATCGCTGTTCCAGATGCAGTTGGCTCTTGTCCAGGAAGAAGTGGTCCACCTACATTCAATCCGCCAGCAAAACTTTCATCGAACCAGCCTCTTGCATCAAAATCGATAGCAATATCACCAGGACGAAGTGCTGTAACACTAGGTCCTGTGTTGGATGCAACGTTAGCAAAGCTAATTGTGTTGTCGATTGTTGCTCCAACGGCAGAATTTTTATCAATTGCCATGTTGCCAACGGCAGCTGCGAGACTAGGCTCAAAGCTGATGTTTGAACCTTCAACAGAAACATTTGCTGTAGCAAGTTCTCCAACGGCAGCATTGATGCCATAACTTGTAATAAATCCATTACCTATTCCAATAAGACCGTGATTGGCAGTATTTAAATTAGCGTTATTTCCAGATGCATGAACATCATTACCCTCAGGAGCTGTTACGATATAATAATTAAGCTCGTCTGCGCTTGCACCATGAGATTGTCCACTATCTTTTGTAGGATCAAGCATGCTTGCAGTTAATGGAAGCCAGTTTGCGCTATTCAATGCATTGGCGCTACTTAAGTCGTTTACATTTAACCCGATAGCTTTTTCAGAGGTACCATCTGTAAGATAATAAGAAAAATCTAGTGCTACAGTTGGAGATTCTGTAACTTCGCGTGAAAGTGCCGCTAATTGGCCAAACTCATTAATATCGGTTCTTGTTACCTCAAAATTGTAAGAAATTTCTTGAACACGATTTACTTCTTTGATGTCTGCACTAGTAATATTTTGCCCAGTTGTTTTGGGCTTACTTGTGAACAATGACTCACTTTGATATATAATACGGTCTCTACTCATAATAAATGATAAAATAGGTTATATATTTTAATACAGCAAAAAAACCCAAATGGGAACTTTTATCTTTGAAAATTTTTACGAGGCCATCTAGCATTTGAGATTTCAAAATCTATAAAGCCAATTTTGTAGTCTTTAGATGCAGCAATTCTCTCTCTAGAGCGGTCTGTTAGCTTGGAAACTCGCACTTCTTCAATAAAACAATATTCATCTCTATTGGCTGATAATTCTGTATATTTATAAGGATGATTCTTGATTGAACTAAACTCCGCAAACGGAAATTCCTCAAAAGGTATCATAGAAAAAGTAGTTCTTGCAGAATCTCTTAGCAGAGATAAAGTTCCATCCAGAGAATAATTTGAGTCTGCAACGACCACCACTCTTATACCCGAACATGTTTCATCCATTCCTCCAAATGCAAAAGGTTTATTGTAAGAATTTGATAATGTAATAAAAGCTGCGGGCATTGTATACATATTATCGGAAAACCCATTCGTGGACTGCAAATAAGTTTCGTCTAAAGGAGAAATAATAAAATCTTTATTTAATATAACATCTTCTTCTGTGTCGTCTGTTATATAAGTGTTGATAGTTTTTACTGCAAAAAAACCAACCACATCGAGATTTTGTTTATTACCAAATTTATCTCTAGATAATAAAACTCTACCTTGATCATAATCAATATAAATGCCGTCTTTATCAAAAACTTGCTCGTTATCAATAAACACATAATTGTCTACAGGCTCTTCAAACTTATCAGAAGCAGCCACAAATTGCCTGTAGGGACTATAGTAAGCTAAATAGTTTTCAGGTATATCGTGTGAATCTACATAAACAAAATTATGTTCTATAGGTCCTATATATGCTTCTGCAAAATATGTCATTCTATCGTTAAACCAAAGATAGAAACTAGAAAGTAATTCATGATCATATCCAACTTTCATTTTATTGCCTTTCGTATTTCGTTTTGAAGATTATTTAATATATTGGATAGATATTGAGTGTTCCTAAATGAGCCTGACCTAACTTTGTTTTTAGATTGAACACCCTCTCCTGATCTGCTTCCAAATGATTCAACATTTAAATACATCCCTAATCCACTAATTCCTTTTTCGATACCTTCTGCCCAACTTCTTCCGCTAGCCCAGGGCATTGGTGTTGCTTGAAAAATATCTTCCTTGCTTGGCAACTCAACCAAAAACTCCATTATAATATTTTGTTGGTTTTTATCAATTTTTTTAATTTGTAAAGCTTTTTTTAGTAAAAATCTAATTGGAGATATAGGATCCATACCCTCTTCAAATCCTATAAAAGAAAATAAATTTCCATACCCTCCAAGAGTTCCACTTTGATTGTATCCATTTGGACCAGAGTCAATTTCTTGGGTTACTGGATGATTTTCAAATTCTTGCAGCATCTGCTGATGAGCTCTTTTCACTGCTGCATGTATTCTCTTTGCAGCTTCAGCATAAACTCTTTGCCTGATAGCAGGTTTTGATATAGCTTCTAGTTTTCTTGAGTTTATTTTTATGCCTTTCATTTAACCAGCCCTCTTTAATATATATTGATAATATTTTACAGAAAAAATACCAGATTTCGATGCATCAGATACTATATTAAACAATTCTCCATCTATTTCGAGATCTGTTACATTTTTTAATGCGGTGTAACCTTCCTCGTCTATTTTAATTCTTACATAATCGCCAGGAATATCAAAGCCTAATGCAAAGTTTTCTTGATTTTCTCTTTTATATGCTTCATTAAAGTAAGTTATTCTAGCTTTTACCTTTATTGCAGATACTGTAGATTCTTTTTCTTTTTGATTTGATACTCTAGAGTATAAAGCATTATATGTTTGATTAGTAGAAATAAAAGTTTTTTTTGCTTTTTTAAATATTGTTATTTCTCTAGCGAATGTATCATGAAGATCGTTAAATACATTATCAAATCGATCTTTGTCATCTTGAGAAATTAAATCTGTCATTTTTTGTCACTTTAAATTTTACAAACTTGTTGAGTTGGGCAGTGATCTTGAAAGATTATATTTATAAACTAAATCTCTAAGTTTTAATTCTGCCTGAGTATATAAATTTTTATATGTTTGAGAAGTTTGTATTTTTTGCTGAGGGGAAGCTAGAGAAGCGACTCTTTTAATCATGGAATCTCCTTCTCTTAATTCAGTCCAGTCTGACACCTGAGGTTCTGAGTTTCCACCACCAGTATAGGATATACTCCTCAAACTTTTTAAACTTAATTTCTTAAAAAAGTTTTGTAAATAAATTTGGGTGAATATATTTTGCTCTTCTATATTTAAAGTTGGAGAAAAACTTTCAGTGGCACCATCAAATTCAAAATCTTTATCGATTAATATGTTTAGCGTGCCTATATTGGTTTCCAGCCACGCCTTTATGCCGTTTACGGTAGGTATAGAACTATCACCCTCTTCGTATATGTCTTGAATTTCGGTGTCAAAAATAACTTGAGCTAATTTTAATGAATCGCTCATTTTTCATTTTCAATCTATTCGAAAAAGCTTTTGATCTTCTTCACTAAGTTTTGATTGATCTAAAATAGGTCGAGTAATCTGAACAGCATTACCTTTACCTTCAGAATTGACTTTAGTAAACTCCTTGATCAGCTTGTTTTTTAATACTGCTCTATTCCCAGATGGAAAAATTGCTGCAGAAACCGCCATGCTTTGAAGATCAACCAAATTCATTGTGGAGATTTTTTGCTTAAAATCTTCCACGCTGCCTGTTGCAAATTTAGGCTTTTTAGGATTCAGCATTTCTTCAAGATCTCTTAGCTCTTCTTGAGTTTGAAGCATAGCTTGCTTGCCATCAATTACATTTTTAAAATTTTTTTTAGGGGACTTAGTTTTTTTTGTATTGGCCATGATAATATTATTATATACACTTCTTAGGTTTTTTATAGAAAAAAAAATCCGCCCGAAGGCGGATTTCTTTATTCAATAACTGATATCTCAGTCATTATACCACAATTCCAGTAAGAGCGCGGGAATCGAGAACCATGCGGCCCTCTTCTATAGATCCATAATAACCGATTCTGCTCTGACGAGTGACATACTGATCATCAGCAGCCAAACGAAGCTCAGAACCTGTTTCTGAATCTGTAGCGACAGCACGAATCAAGGAGTCTCGGGTGCGATCAATACCAATGATAAGTTGGTCGCCTTTTTCATCACTATTGAACTTACCCTCGTTATGTCCTACGTTTCCAGCTTTTTCTCCTTGAACAAGTTTGCCATAAACATCGTTGAAACGTTGTTTATCACCCAACTCGTTGAGCTCTGTTAAACTAATACCATACAACTCAGAAGTACCAGCATTACGGTAAAGCTGATTTCTGAATTCTTCAGTGCCAGGAATAACACCAGCGCCTTGATTGCTTATAGTTGCACTGTCACCAGTAGTGTCAATGGTTTGTGAGCTGTTAAGGCCACGAGTATTCAATGGATTGTAAGCCATTGCACGAATCTCACCCATAATTTCAGGAGAAACAATGAGATCAGTCACACCTTTAGTGCCTGTTACTGGAGTACCACCTTTATACCATGCAGTGTTTAAACGTTTTGCACGAGTAATAAGGTTGTTTACATCATGTAGCAAGAATTGGTTCTCGTTTGTAGAAGCAATAACATGCTCAAGATCATTAGTTTTTGCATTAGCAAGAACTCCAAGTAACAAGTTAGCGGAAGTTTGCTCGATTTTGATCAAAAGTTCTTGAGCAAGACGAGTAAAAGTCTTGCCAACAACATCAAGTCGCGAACGAGCAGCATAACGACGATCAAAATCAAGTGCTGTTTCCATGCGATAAGTTGAGAACTTAAGTTCGCTATGGGTGGGCATGATTGTGTTCGAAGGAAGACCACCTGGTACTGTTTGACTATAAATTTCAATATAATCACTATCTGTCACATCGTGATAAAGATCCAATGGAATAGAAGGATTATCATCTTCGTTAAACTGAAAGCTACGAAACATGTTGCTGAGAGTCGGAGCATTATTAATGACTTCCGCCAAAACAGGTCCGATAAATTCAGCGACTGCGGCTTGAGCTTCGTAAGCAACGTCGCGATTGCGAGAAGCCATAGCTTTAACAAGTTCTACTTGTTCATCTGTACGTTTTAATGTAATATTCATGTTTGTTACTTTCTAAAATTAAGCTCCTGCAGCTTCAGTTGTTGTTGATGCGGGTGCTGCCGCACTGCTAGTAAAAAGAGTAGCATCAAACTGCACCAAATAAATTGGAGAAGCTTCATGAGTTCCCTTTGCAAGTACACGTCCAAGAGCATTTTCGCTGGACACTTCAAATTTTCCGCTAGCAGAAGAGCTGAAGGTAGAGCCTACAGCAGGATCGTCAGCAAAAGATTTCGCTGTAAAAGTAAAAATACCTTTTGTTACGACAGGAACAACTTCTCCAGGAATTACACACTGAAGTTCATCTTTTTTGATGTTATAATACAAAAGCTTTTCTGTATTTTCGTCATAAGCAAGAGTAGAACGAAGAGTAATTCCTAAAGTTGCGGCGGCATCATCAGCTCCAGCAACTTGCACCTTAAGAGGAGCAGTTGGATAAGGATTACCTTGAGTGTAAGCATAGGGCCCTTGATTGGCTTCCCCAATAGCACCTAAGTAGCTATCGGAACCCAGTACTGGGTCGTTGGCATCTAGGTCGGCGTTTCCAAGATCAACCTTTACGGCTGCTCCGCTCCAATTTCCTCCATTGAGGAATGTCTCTTTTCCCGCCTTTAGATTAATATAATCTGTTCCAGCTCCTTGAGAAACATCGAGGGAGAAAAGGTTAATGACGTCTTTTTCGTCGTACTGTCTGAATGGTAATAATCTATGCATGATTAGTATTGTATTGAAAGGTTTTCTTTAGAGAATGCATTTGCGAATTTATCTTTAAGAGAATCTTCTTCTTGCACACTTTCTAAATTGTTATTAGTAATGGTTTGCTCTTCGGCTTCTACAGTTTCAAGAATAGCTTCAGCAGATTCTGAAGTTTCTTCTGTTGATGCAACAGCTTCAACAGCTGCAATGCCAGCGTCTTTACCCAAACGTTTCTTAATTTCAGCTTCAATACGCTGATTAAATTCTTCTTCTTGCTTGGCAATATATTCTTTGTTTTTATGGGCGAGAACAACTGAAATCTTGCTTGTATAATCTTCAAACGATTGATCTTCAAGATCGAGAGCTTGCAATTCTGTCGCGATAATTTTTTGGTCATCTTCGGATAGAGCGTATGTTTCAGAAATTTTAGCCATTCTTCGATTGAAGGCTTCTTCAGCTTTAATTGTGTGAACTTGCTGAGAAAGTTCTTCAACTTGTTGAGAAGATTGTTCAAGTTGAGACTTTAAATCTTCTACTTCTTTTTTCATGGCGGCTTCTGCTTGAGCAATAGCTTCACGTTCGTTTTCAACTTCTTGAAGTTTAAGTTGATACTCTTCGCTCTTAGACTTGATCGCATCTCCGATAGCCTTTGAGACATTAGCAACCACTTCTTCTGAAAAATTATGCTCGGGCAGTTTTTCATCGAGTAGTGATTTAAAATCTTCTAATAATTGTTCTTTTTCCATGTGTGATAAATGGGTTACAGGATTTATTACATTCAAATTCCCGTTTTGGGAAATTTTATTTTTCTTTTTTTTATAAAAACTTTTATTATCTACTGAAATGACTTCGCTAGCTGTGGTATTATTTGCAATTTTAGCTATAGATTTTTTTTTTAAATCTGCAATCGCAATTCCTTTCACATCGGCTGCTGGATTTGCAGTAAACCCAATACCTAATGGGTAAATGTCCCCAACGACTAGTCGATAAATAGGTGTGCCGTCTTTCAATTCTCCAGATCCATCAAAAGCACTGAGGTGCTCGGATAATTCGTTTATATGATCTGGGTTTGTTATAATTTCTGCATCTTTTAAATTCTTGCTTCCTGCTGCAATATAATATTCGTTAAAGCCTAATTCCCAGCTCGCAGAAACAACTCCAAAGTTTTCATGATTTTCGTCTGTGGAATTTTGCACAAGCTCTGCAAAATCTGGATGATTATTTTTATAAATAACTGCCGCAAATGACATATTAAATTTTTCTAAATTTTCATCGTCTATATGTTTTGGATTTAAAACTTTACCCGTTTCAAAGTCAGCCATGCCAGTATTGACTATGTGCCCAACAATTTTCTCTTTGTTGTGTTCTATATTCGTGGGTTTATGCAAAAAGTATTTTTCGATAGCTTTAGCTGATTTTGTGTCTATGCCGTCTCCGTTTTTATTAAATGCATTAACTACCGCTCCATGAAAATTGACACCAAGAAGATCTATATTTTGATTTAAATCAATATCTGAAGGAAACAATTCATTAATGTAATCAAGAGATGCATTAGATATATAAAATTCATTTGAGTTCACGTCTGCAGAAGCGTGAATCACATTTTCGAAATGAGTTGTGTATTTATAATTCATTATTTCCCTTGAGCTTTTTTGTATGCCTCTGGAGAGGGCCTATCTTTACTACCTGGTTTTGCAGGTTTATAATTTTTACCCATTCTTTTTTTCTTTTTGCGAATATTTTCCCACAAGCCTGGTTTATTTTTCTTAGCTTTAGACTCATCAATTTCTTCTAGAATGAGATTTTCTAACTTTTCTTCTGAAGATGACTCAGACCCTTCAACTTTTGATCCTGCCCTCCATTGGCGGCAAGACCAATATCTAGCCTTCCATTTTGGTCCTGGATTGCCGCAATTATGTCTTGCCCTAAAAGCTTTTCTTCTTTCGGGGCTATCTCGCTTGATCGACATGTTCGGGTCACCAAAATTTACTTTGACAATATTCCCTTTGTCATTTTTAACATATACTGAAAATTTCTTCGGACCTTTTGGGGTTCGAAAAGGCTTATTAAAGTTTTACCTTTGTTCTTTTCTTCTGCCCAAGATTCATTAGTTATCTCTTCTTGAGTTCCGCAGTCTGGGCAAAATAAATTAGCACTTTTAATCGAGTTCGATAAATCAATATTGACATTCATGTAATGTTAAGTACACACACTAATTAAGTATATACTTTAAAAAAAAATTATTTTTTACTATGATATAATATCGCTGCTGGATAATCTCCTAATTGATGTTGAGATGCAATATTTAAAACTTCAGGAAGAGTTTGTATTGATTCAATTTTATTAATGTCTTTTATATAACTATTAATATTTCTCTTCCATGATTTTTGTTCAGATGATGCTACTACTGACTCAATTAATTTATCTACAATACTAGATTGACTTTCATTTAAATTTTTAACATTAAAATGTTTTTTAATTTTTTCTTCTGTAGATGATCTTAATTCTTCGATCTTATAAATCGTGTCTTGAAGATTTTTTCTTGAATATAAACCTGCCGTAGCTCCTGTCGGTCTTCCAGCTTCTTTCTTTGGGGCTGCTGGTTGAGTAACAGGGTTTTGCGCCTGCTTAACTTGAGCAGTTTTGTCGATTTGTTTTTCTTTTAGTTTTCGTTCTTCTTCTGCTCCTGGCTGCTCAACATTGGGAACACCGCCAATAAGAGGATTATATAAGCCTTCATTTCTTTCTTCAATATATTGTTCTTGAGCTTCGTGAAGTTCTTTAGGATGAGGAAACAAGCCTGTGCGAATTGCCTGAATACCTTGTTCTGGAGAAATAATTCCAATTTCGAGCAGTCTGGTAATAACTCTTTGAAACTGAACTTCATCCTTGATGTCAACTTCTTGGAATTTTACAGTCGGATACTTCTTGAATCCCATTGACTTGCATAGCACTTTTACCTGAGGCATGATAAAGTCATTAATAAAAGCATTGCGAGCTTCTTTTAATCTTTCTAAAAATATTTGAGCTTTAATTTGAGTACTTGAATAGTTTTCTTTTCCCACAATTATATTTTGCAAACCTTCTCTAATATCTTGGTTTACAATTTCGTATTTTTCTGGGCCAAGAATTTTATTTACATCAGGAATAATAAAATCCGCCTTTGTGGTATAGTCGCTTACTAAAACTCTACCAACACTTTCGTTTTTGAACAGATTTTGCATGGCTGTTAAGCTGTGAGGATTAATTCCTCCTTTATCTGGCTCTGCACCCATAGTAATAAGCAATACTACATTTTCTATTGTGCGACTAATAGCTTGATCTATTTTCTTGAGTTCTATTTTCCAATTCAAGTCATCAAGCACTGGAAACCCAAAAGGAATGGCAAATGGCTCATAATCTTGTTTTTTATAAAAAGAATATATTAATTTTTCTGGGTCAAGATTTACATATACCCCCGTGTCCAAAAATTGATTTTGCTTGATTTTCTTTTTTGATTCCTCATCCAGAGAATTAAATACATTTTTATCTTCTGGTGTTTTTGGGTTTTTGAGTTTTTCTATTTCGTATTCTGATAATATTTTTTTGTATGTTCCTTCTCCAAAAGAAGAACTGCGAGTAGCAGTTATATCATAAGGGTTTAGTAAAACATACTTGATAGGTATTTTGCCTGGATTTAAATAGTTGTCAGATCCATATATCTTACTTAAGTCTTTAAAGTCTTTTTTTGTAAAATCTCCATCGAGTCTATATATAAATATATTACCTGATCGATAATACTCTCTAAAGTATTGATCTTTAAGCTTCCATAAGTTAATTTTCTCAAACCATTTGTAAATAAAATTGTTTGCGCTTTCAGATCCTCCTTCCAAAAAAATGTCTGAATTAGAGAATTCAGACATAACATCAATTGCATTTCTGAAGATTGGAATATTAGCATAAGCTTTTTGGCACAACTCAATTGTTTCTCTAACATTGACTCCAGAGTTTGTCTGTCCGTATGGCAATATTCCGCTAGCTATATTTGAAAACTTTTTAGATTTATTTTTATTTTTTCTTGTTGCTATTCGTGATGATTGGTCTTGAGTAGATGAATCGACAAATGACCCTACTGCAATCTTTGAATGAGTAGAGCCTTCGCTTACATAATATGTTTCGCCACTTAAAGATGGCTCGATCCCAGATTCTGGCGCTTGATTAGGCTTTTGAAATTTGTTCCAATATGCAGACTTTTTATTGTATTTTCTTTTCATATTACTCTGTATATTTATATTATACACAGTAAAGTCAAAAAGTCACTTTAAAGTTACTTTTAACTTTTATTTTATGAACATTGGGGTGAAACTATAAACCTCTTCGTCTTTAAAAGAATGTATGTCACCCCAAATTTTAATCATCCAATTTCCCAGTACTAAAGCGGAGTAGCAGTCTTTTCTAGCTTTACTGGGGCCAGTGGTTCTTTTTAGTATAAGGGGTAAGTCAAATGTTTGTGTCCCTTGGGGTGAAGATTTAACTTCTATAAGTGCACATTGACCTTTAGTATAATCCATCATATCATATTGATGCTCTACTAAATCAATCATTTTTGCTCCATCGCCTTGATCCTCATTATCGCTTACATTTAAAAATTTTAAATTTTTAATAGGAATTTTTTTTCTTCTTTGGTGATCAAAAGCATCGTCTATCGCTCTTGCGGCAAACCATATTCTTTTGTGGTCAAAATTTGCTTGTAGGAGCTCGTTAGCTCTTCTTATCCATTCTGATGTAGGTTTCCTAAGACAACAAGGAATACCTGTTTGATTACATTCTTTTTTGGCAGCCTTTAAGGACTTGTGATAATTTTCTATATCATCAAATTCTGTTTCTAAAACATTAATTTTTAAATTAGATTTTTTATACCTAGAGCTTTCCATGAAAGCATTCAGAAATTGAACTCCTCCATTATAATCTCCTATGATTGCAACTATGTTAAAATTATCTATTAAATAATGAAAATAGTTCATGTGATCTTTTAAACGTTGGCCTGCCATGGCATAGGCATGTACAAGGATACCCTGAGTTTTATCTTTAGTTAGTTTAAAAACTTGCATAGCAAAATCATCAGAACCTTCACTCTCTGCCCAGCTTGGATCGAAAGCCAAAATGTATTCTTCACCTTCTTCTCCCTTGACTTCAATCGATTGACCTGCCCCTTCTTCTATGGTGCATTCAGCCATTTTTGATATCTTAAAATAGCCTGAGCTGTCATCTGTAAATATTGCCCCGAACTCTCTGTCATATTGACTCTGACTCATGGTTGATTTTGCTTGATCAATCAGATTTTGATCAAACAACTGTTTAGGAGCACAATCGTATGAAAAATGCATAATAGTTCTTAAGGCATTATTGTTTTCGGTTTTATTTAATATGGATGTTTCAAAATTTTGATATAGTTTATATAAATATTCAAATTTATAACTTGCGGAAGAAAGCATTATCAATTTATTGTTTGGCCATTTATGTCTATCTTCTTCTTTCATCTTTCCAGACTCAATGAGTTGAGTTTCAAGATTATATAAATCTTCTCTCTCTTTTGGGTTTTGTACCACAGACAAGAATGGCACGATAACCTCATTATAAATTCTTTCAGGCATAAGAAGCATCTCATCGATAATAATTCTATGAAACCTAAAACCACGAAGCTTTGAACCATCACCTAATGGCAGAGCTCTAATTGAGCTTTCTCCTATTTCCATAACCCATTCATCATTTTGTTTAGATACCCTAGTAATACATTGAGATAGATAAGCTGCTTCTGGTTTAGCGGCAATATCTTCTATTTTTTTAAAGATCATTTTTGCCTGCCGAAAGGACTTTGACAGAATACCAATCTCTACTCCTTGATTAAGCATGGCATCCATAAAAGCAAAAATGCCAGTGGTCCATGATTTAGACATTCCGCGAGACCATATTCCCAAAAAGTAATCACTTTCAAACATAGCCTTAATAGCCATGTGTTGAAATGGAAATAAATCTACTCCAGCGACTAAATTGGTAGAGAAAGTAACATTCTCTTTCAGAAATTCATACAAAAGAAGTTTAGCGTCTTTCTCAGGAATGATTCCATCTATCTCTTTGAGATATGCATTTATATCCCTATTTTGAGGTCTTTCTTGTACTCCTGGCTCCCAGCTCATATTGAAGCCAATAAATTCGTAGTTTCTTTCCAGTCCTCTACTTGAAAAACCTTGTGAGGCTCATGCAGTTGACTTGCTATAGCATAATCGTTTCCTCCTGGCATTGTTTTATCTCCGTAAAAATATATTAAACCATCAAGTTGCTTTATGATCTGAGATTTGTTTTTTCCTTTTTCATGGATATCTATACTAATTTGCCCTCCAGCTGTTGCTTCTAGGTTGGGAAATCTTTCTTCAATCGTTTTGCATATTCCCCATCTTTCATTGTTTATTTTATCCCAGGCATAGTATTCTAGTCTTTGATCTTGTGTGCAACTTCTGCCAACAACACTAATATTTAATAGGCCATCTCTTACTTCTATGTGATTGCCCCCTCTAATAGGGTATGGAGAGAAGCTTATCAAACTTTGGCATAAATTTAATAAATCAGCAGAAGGTTTCCAGTCGCAACTTTTCTTCAATTTCCCTTGCGCATACACTACATTACCTCCACATTGGTGAGACTCTGTTACTGACTCCCAGATTTTGTAGCCTACCTGTTCGATAGTTTTCATGTGATCTGATCCTGTCAACAGATATACATTCTTGTCTTTTATCCATCTGATAAAAAATTTTTCAAACTTGGAATCTATTCTAAGCCTACTTGGTGT
>Ga0099849_1000184_pt1 | contig 27212 bp, 55 predicted proteins | sample CB_VirMetaG_4_FD_78177 | JGI IMG/M metagenome (GOLD analysis project Ga0099849, IMG submission 78177) | Freshwater to marine saline gradient viral communities from Chesapeake Bay - CB_1508_1M Viral MetaG | ecosystem: Environmental > Aquatic > Marine > Coastal | place: USA: Chesapeake Bay... | reverse complement strand
CTCTGCTTCCGACTTTTCGATCTCTGTCAGGATTCTTTCCCTCTCCTCTGGTGACAGAGCTTCCCACTCTGCCTGGTCCTCCGCTGCTGCCATTTCTGCCTCGCAGTGTCCGCACGGGGCATCGTACAGCCCGTGTGGGCTGCTGGTCCTGACGTGTGGATGCGCTGGGCATCTTCTGGCGTCTCCAGAGAAATATTCTTCCTCTGGGTCTGAGTATCTTTTCCTTGGGGACAAGGGCGTCCCCGACCACGGGTGAAACCATGTCATCTCTACCTCCAGTGCTAGGCGTATCATGTACGTAGCTCCACGTCTACTATCTCTCACTCTGCTCTTTTGTTCTTCTGTTCTCTCAAGTATTTTTATTTTACGTCTCGCAGATTCTTTCCTTCTCTTGCTCCAGATAAAACAGAGCTCCACTAACAAAAAAACCTCCCAGCGTGAACTGGAAGGTTTTTCTTTTTGTTGTCTCGGAATCTTTTCTGCTAGTAGGGCACTTCCCTACCAGACGTGGCCAAGGAAATCGCGTTGGCTCGTGCCCACGCAGCGTCTTGTACGGCCTCTGCCTGTCCGTCTACCCAGTTGTCTCGCAGCGCGGGGCTGTCCGCGTATTCGTCCGGCACTGGGGAGCCTGCGGGAGCTTTGTACCCGGCATCGAAGGCTTCACGATTCTTTTCCCACTGTTTTTTGTTCATCTCTACCTCCAGAATGTTTTTTCTTTTGTTCTCTCGTTCTTTTCTACTCGTCGTAGTCAAATCCCCACTCGTCGTCCTCCATGTCGTGATCGTCGCGGTCGATCTGGCCGCGATGGTAGGCGGCTACGCAAATCGCGTGAGCCCTGCCCTCTAGGGCATCGATCCAGTTGGCGGCTGGGTCGTCTGGGGCAAGGTTGTACCCGGCCTCGTAGGCGAGATGCTCTAGGCGCTGCAACTCTGCGGTCGTGGTCGTGGTCGTGGTGTCGTTTGGCATGTCAGACTACCTCCTGCACAGCGCATATGACGCTCGCGTGGTGGCGTCAACTCTGCACTACACAAATGTCCTCTCCATTTTTCTACTCGGCCCAGCACAAATCAAAGTAAATCGAGCCGCCCTCAACATGGACCGGGTTTCCGAGGATTGAATATCCCTCGTCGCGCAAACTGAAGAAAACTCTGTGTATCACCTCATCGCGCAAACTGGGGGCCGACGCACATGGGGTGCGTACCCAGATCCGCCACGACTCCCGGTGTGATAGGCCCGCATCGTCGGCGATGCTGACCAGCTTGGTGTGGATCTCCTCCAGCATCTCACTCTCCCCGCGACGCACCGCCTGTTCTCGCGCGGCTACCTGACGACGACGCATCTCTGCCGCCGACATCAGCTCCACCTCGCGCTCCTCAATCGCAGCTAGCATATCTCACCTCCTGACCTACGAGTAATGCGCTCGGCAGGGGAGCGCAAACTGAATCACGTCATACAGCCTGTACTGGTCATGGCAAAATAAATCGCTCCTAGCCAAGAAAAAACAACCAAGACAGACAGTACTTTTTCAACAAGTTCCGGCAGTTCCATTTTTCTTCCTTGTGAAAGATTATTTTTCTATCTTCTCCGCAAGATAGAGTTTTCTTCCGCCGATATATTCTGGCCATCGGTGAAGCTCGACTGGGGCAAAGCCTGTCTCCCAGTCGTCGCTTCGCCACATGACATGGATGGTGAGCATGTTGCAGTGCTCCGCCCGCTGGAAAAAGTTTCCTTCCTCGTCCGTCAATACAGTTCCTACCTCCAAAGAACGCAGGGACTTGAGGGAGTTCGGAATATATTTTCCAGTGGAGCGGTACATTTTCTCACCCACACAAATAAAGTTTCTTGCTCTTGGTCTGGATCCAGTGAGATGCCGCGTTGCTCCAGCACGTTGCGTAGACGCGATAGCGACGACCGTTGTGCTCCACCATCCAAGGCGTTGTCAGCTTGGAGCCGTAGCCGGTCGTGGTCTGTTGGAGTCCTTGTTCGTGCCACCACAGGGGTGCCCAGATTCTTTTTGCCTCTATCGGTAGATAGGAAATCATTTCGTCTCCAAGAATGTTTTTACCTTCTGCCACCAATAACGAACTTCCTCTAGGTCAAGTCCAGCGTTGTCAGCGGCGGCTTCGATTTCACTAACGATCTCCTCGCCTTCGATCAACAAGATGATCGCTTTTTCTAGGTCATCCACTAGAACACCTTTACTTTAATGCCTTGGGAAATAGAACCAAGCCCAGCGGCAAGATTCTTTTCCTTGCCCTCGACAAAGTAAACCGTCCCGCATGGGACGACAACTTCTTGTCCTCCCATGCCCACGGTAATGTTTTCTCCAGCGAGCAAAAAGTTTCCTTCTTGGTCCTTGTCTGCGCCGACTACCGACAGGTAGTGGAGGACAGCTTTTAGATCGCCAAACCAACCCATTTTTTCTCTCCTGCTCTGCTATTTTAGCAAGTTGATCCTCACCACGTATGTTCATCCTCGTCTTCTACATCAGAGAAAGCGTGTTCTGGAATCAACACTCCACACTCGGTATAATCATTTTCTGTATATTCGTCACACATATCAAAACCTCCGTCAAGTTCTTAACAAGTTCTTGACGGAGGTGCAAGGGTTAATGCGTGGGTGCGGCCAAACTAATCAGCCAGATAAAAATGATTATTGTCGCGAATAGGATTCCTGCCAAGTTGCGGAACACAAACCCCATGAGGGAAATAAATCCCAACGCAATCACGACTAGAAACAAGAATCCTATAAGCGAGTCAAACATTTTATCTCCTAACGCTAACGATTACTGCTTCTGCTAGACGGCGGTGTAACTCTGGCGAGAGTAGTTCTGGCGCGGTGTACTCTATTTCTTTTCGCCGTTGGTCAAGAATCATTTCTGCTTCTTCTACGGAAGCAAAAACATGAGCCTCGGGTCGGGAAAGTGTTCTTCCCCAACCAAAGATTCTTTTTCCCCAAATGGAAGAATCTTGACTAATGGAGTAGAGGTAACAGGGCCGACCACGGGAAGACTCTAGCATTATGATGAATCCCATTAGTTTCCTCGGTTCTCGGAAAGAAAAATGTTTAGCACCTTCTTCTTGATTGACGGCGGAACCTGTTCTGGCCAGTCCCAAAGAGTTCGCCCTCCAAAGAACAAAACTTTTTGTCCTCGCTTGAAGGTTTCTCCTTCGTAGTCCAGCCACAAGGAAGACTGGGTGATGTCCGATGCGAACCAGCCAGACTTAGAGAGTTTCTTTTTCATCGTTCGCTCGCGAGATTAGTTGGAAAGACAATCTTCATTCTCTCACCATCCCAGCGAGATTGAAAGATTGTGCAGTCGAAGGTATCAACGGCAATCACTTTCTTAATCATACCCATGTTGGCCGCTGGCCCACGAGTTAGGCGTTGGAGCGCGGAGATCATTTCTTCTTCGGTGTTATGCCGTTCTTCGTGGGTGTCGTCGCTGACAAACGTCATGATTACGCGATACATTCTCACCTCCTGCCCTCAAATAACCACGTCAGTCGGAGTCGTCAAGCTCGTATATCATTTTTTTGTGCTCCCCCACTCTGACCTCTTGTCCGCACTCCAGGGTAACATTTTCTTTTTTTACTTGTCCGTCGATCTTTATTCCCCCACCACGAGGAAATAAAGTAGAGAACCAGAATGGACATTTTTATCCCCAAGCATTTTTGTTTCCATAGCGGATCTGCGACCCCTCTACCAAGATGACATCATTATTCTTTTTTCCATCCGTCTCGTCATTTTCAAAGTTTGACCTCTCCACAATATCTTTTATGGAATACTCAAACGGCCAGTTTGGTTGGGATATGAAGAAAACATTTGACTCCTCGTCAAGCCCCTCTAGCATCGAGATTAGCTCGCCTACGGTCATGCCTCCTCCATCGCATCGTATACGGCTTGGAAGTCGGCTGGTGCCCAGCCAGGATAGTAAGTCGAGCGTATATCTCGACTACACGTCCATGCTAGCGTGTGCTCCCCTTCCCCCCATGCGAAGAAATCCTCAGAAGCCATTCGCCAGGAAGAAAGATTATCCTTGAAAAAGGCAATCTTCTTTTGAACGGCAAGAAAAGTTGGTCGCAAGGTATCCATTTTTACTCCTATGGACTAAAGTTTTTAGTAAGAGCCGTCACCGGCTGTTACACGTCGTGCAACCGAAAGGCACGATATTTCATCAGGTTGTTCACAAAGTCGTTGGTCGCCGCTTGTATCTGGATGATCGCAGCGCCTGATTCGCGAAGGCCGACCAGACCATCTTCGACAGCAGAATACTTATCTACCAACTCTTTGAGGCGTTGTAACTCTACAGCAGCTTGCGCAAGGTAGATTTGTTGAAGGATCGTTTGATCTTTCTCGGTTGTTTCCGTGGTTGTTTCCGTGGTAGTCATGTTGTCTCCTAGATTAAATATTTTATCGGCTAACGCCGCGAACAAAGATTGACTTGATTCTTCGATTTAGTGATTGTCGTCTCATTGTTTTTGTCTCCTCCGTTATCTTAGTGTGTTTGTTTTTGGGCGTCAACCGGGAAGTTCACAAACTAGGAATATTTTTTCTTTATTCTTCTCCCAGTGCCACTTGACATTAGCGCGACGATTCATTGGCTCGTCACAACTTCTATCGTATGTATCATAGTCTATTGCTGGCCAATAGTCCGACGCCCATTCGACTAGATGATCTAGGATATAATCCCTTATCTGCTCTCCGTCAAGTTCAAGTTCAATATATCCCCAATCTTCTGGGGTATACTCCATCGCAGGAACGCTATGCCAAGCTCCAGTGATAGAGCCGTAGTCATAGTAGAATCCATCGTCAACACTATGGCCAGTAAGAGGCTCGTTTCGGATATAGTTTTCTGCCTGCTCTACAAGATTTTCTAGTAGAGTAGACTCGTTAGCTGTAAGCTCTGGTAGTTCTGACAATGTTTGCATTGTTACCTCCGTTGTGAGAACAGCCTAACTGGTCTGGAGTAGCCTGTCAGGTATTTCCTTTTGCTTCCTCAAACACTTGGTGCGCTCGCTCAAATAGTTCATTAACTTCTGCGACTTCAAGGTCCATTGACCTTGCCACCTCCTCAATGGCTAAGCTCTCATTGGCCGCAACTAGTTCACATAGAAGGCGAGCAAACTGAATCTCGTTGTTATACCACATCTGTTCCCTCTCGTCGTGACTGAAGTGTATCGTGGTCAGTTTAGGTTATCAAGCTACATAAACTCTGACACTGACTTCTTTATACATGTTCCAAGGATTATCATACCATTCTCCAATGCTTCCCTCGTCAGAGGTAGGGTATTCATAACACGCTTCTACGATGATATAATCCTCGTCATCAAAGTTCCCTGTTGCCCTCTCTTATTGTGATGCTGTCTTAATGCTGATTCGGTGTTCCGTCAACACCGGGGGTGAAAAAACTGGCGCGAGCATTTATCTCAATGCATCGAAGTCCTCTTTGGAAGGGTTTTTTACCCCATGGTAGACAAGGCCGATGTTTTCTTCGTTAAGAATCGAAGGCATATCCGAATCGTTACCATCTACGTAACCAGCCTGGATTCTTTCTTCTTCTGTCTCAAAGATTTTTGAGTTTGCGCCTTGGATTAGATGATCGAATATTCCACCGTTTGATTGAGTGAGACGGAAGTTAAAAGGTTTTTCTTTTCCTAGCCCAACAAAAAATGGTATGCTCTTGGTGTAGCAATAAAAAAGAATCCCAGGATTGTTTCTTGCTACCTCAAGCCAAGCTGTGAGATACCACAGCTTAAAGAAATCTCCACTGTCATGTAGGCGTAACACCGCAACAGTCTTCGGGAGTCTATCTACAACGGCCTGTAAGGCTTCTACGACAGCTTTGTGGCCACCCTTCTTGTGTAGAGCCAATAGTGTTTGATGGTTGTCTATGCGTAGCTTTACGGAGCCCTTAAAAAGAAATGTTCCCTGTCCTGCATAACAGATTTTACGGCAAGCCCCGGCTCCGGGGCAAGTAATATATTTCTTACCGTCAAGTTCGTATCCCCCCGCTGGGATATTAAACGAAAAAACACGATAGGCACCCTTTCGCGGGATAAACCCCGCTAAGGAACCATGCTCTTGTAGGTGGGCTTTTACTTTCTTACTCGTCTTACGCAGTTTACTGTTTCCGCCAGTTGCCTTGAGCATTGTTCCCTCCGTTGTGTGTTTTTTAGTAGTCTGACTATCGAAAATGATTTATGCCGGCACCAAAACAACGCAACACCGAGTCGGCGGCCACATCGGGAGCGCCTCGGCGACCCCTCTAGCCTTACCACCAGAGATACCGTTGCTATGTAGCTCTGCTAGGTCGAGATACACTGTACGAGTCTCATTGGTTTCCTCGTCCAAGATGATTACTCGCAGGCTTCCGCCGCAGCCGGTGTTTGTATCGACCACAAAGGTTTCTAGTACAATCATCGTTCCCTCCGTCGTTGTGCCTAGAAGTTTAGCACGCTGTTTCCGTCCGTCAAGGAAGTTTTTGCTTTCCTCGGCAAGCACGCTTAGAAGCCTGTTTTTTGCGATCTGGGTGGCGACCCGCCTTAGCAGAACGCATGATCATGGTATAGACTACCATGTTGCGCTTTGATGAAGTTTTCTTTTTTCTTGGCATGGTAGAACCTCCGACACTTTAAGTAGACTACCCATTTCAAGAAATATTAAAAACGATTATCTTTATCGTTTTTGGTTACCACCATGAAGTATATTCTACAGTGTAGCCCTCACTAAGACGCTTTCTAGCACTAACAATAAACTCCCTAGTGTACTCGTCGTCTTCTGGCTGGGAGCAGCCCCAAAAGAAACCTGTAGCTGTATCTAGGTTAGTGTACTCGCTCTCTAGTCTATCAATATCTTCTTCATTTAGGAAGACAGAGACGCAGTTAAACTGTCCCTCTCCACCCTTAGCGCGGTAAATATTTTCCATCCAACCCTGTAGATTGGCATGTTTTCTCCAATATGCGATCTCTACCTTATGCTCGCCCTTAGTTGCATATGCGTATTGGTCAAGTCCCATGGTGTTTTCTCCTCACAACGACGGAGGGAACGATGGCCAAGCGTAAGAAACTACCCCATGATGGAGCAAAGTATCGTTAAGCCAGAGACGTAGCCGTGGCCCCATATCTGGAGCATCATATCCATCCTCCCAATCGGGAGTATCAATCTCAATAACTACTGCGCCATCTAGTTCCCTCTTAACTACTCTAATCTCTAGTAGTCCCTCGGGAGTATCCACTCCGACATCAAGAAGTACGTTGCTCATTGTTCTCTCCTCTGTTGTGAAAACAACCTAACTGATCTGGAGTAACCTATCAAGCATTTCTTTAACTTCTGCACAAGACGGGATGCCATCGCCATCGTCATGCCACGGGCTACCTTCATTAAGGCATGTGCCGTGCTCATCATAGAAGTCATAAAACCTATCGTTGTCGTCCTCTGGCTCCTTGCCTTGCCAACATAGCTCTACGTCTACCGTGCGGTCACCTATTTTATAGCGGGCAACAACTTCGCTGTGTAGTCGCATGATTCTCTCCTCTGTTGTGACTGTAGCTTAACGGGTTAGAACGCATCTGTTAAGGGAAGCATTGTATATGTTCTTTCCCTCTGTGGGTATTTCTTATCAAGTCTCTCTAGCCATGCCCAGTCTATAGCGTCAAATAGTTTCTTACCATTTAGACCTTCTTTGTATCCTGCGTCTAGTACCATACGGATAGCTTCCATAGCTTCAAAGAGTTCTTTATTTTTTGTTGTCTCGACCTTTTTCCATTCGCTAATCCCCATATCGTTCCCCTTGTTGTGGTTTAATGCGGTTAGCTTAGGTTATCAGCTACTTGCCCAACCAAAGAAAAGATATCTGTTCCCCCCAAGGTCGAAACAACCGGCTGGTCCCCACTTATCGTCGATTCGGCTATCTTCGTTCTCAATAAGTTCCTCGGCATATTCATAAGGTTCGCAGCCCTCTTTCAAAGAGATTAGCTTATAACTATCCTTTTCTGCGATAGACCCAGTGTACCCACCATGGCCATGCTCCCAGAGAGCTTCTTCGCGAGCGTTGTTGAAAGCATCACGGGCACTAATACCCGTCGCAGTAATCATAAAGACATCAGCACCCATTGTTAACTCCTGTTCTGGAAACCAGTTATCGTATGCCACTCATGCTGTCAAATATCGGCTTTTAGTTTTTTTAACCCCAAAGTAGTAAGAGAATAAGTCTTGTCTACACTTCAGGGGCCAAGGTCTTGGGTTGGTTACTTGGATACGAGGATAGGGCTTTCCCTTACCTAGCATCACATCCATGTCCACATAGTCAGCGGTATGGATAGCGCTCTTAAACTCTGTATCCACAAAGCTATCGTACAAATAAGGGTTGTATGTAACTTCGCGGGACTCTGGGTCGAAAGGATTAGATGATTTAGCGTGAGACTCTAGCATTAAACGGCCCCTAACGAAAGCATGAACATTCTTTTTACCCTCCTGTCGTACTCGCTCACGTCCAGCAGGCTGCACGGCAAACTTCGCATTGACGAGACTAACTGTGTAGGCGTGCTCGATAACACGACCCTTGTTCTCACCCTCAAGTGCTCTAACACTGAATAGTCGCTTATGCAAGTTCCAATATACTTCTACCCTCATTTTATTCTATCCACTTAAAAGTTATTTCTTCTGCCCTCTCTATGCAATCGTCCCAAGAAAGGTCGGAATACAAACTGCTTAGGGCATAAGCTAAAGTGTCGATTATCTCAATGACGGGAGAAGTCCAGTCGATACCGTCTTCGTTTAGTAGCTCTGTTGCTTGACTTTTTCTCATGTAGAAGAACCATTCATTTGTCGCTTCAACTGCGCAAGATAATGTTCAAAGTCATTATCTTCTTCAAGGTCGGCATCTTCGTCTAGCTGCGAGAACTCAATAAGCTCGCCTCCATCAGTGTCGTCATCGCTCTGCTGATCACTAGGCAACTCATCATCATTAACATTTACTTCATACAAATCTCCAACAGTTTGTACTGGATCTGTAGTCTCTGTTCCACTGTCCTCGGAGGAGCCAAAGACAGCTTCAAAAGTTTCTGGGCTAATCACGTAAGCAACTACGTCCTTACGCTTTGTTACGGCGATTACCTCATTGAGAGGAATATCACTAATGATATCAGTTAGATTCACACGCATGTTACTAGCAGAAACATTCTTTACTTCGACGTTAGTCATCTTTAGCTCCTCGGAGTTATTCAGTCAAGGTTCTGGTTAAGAAAATCACGCAGTGCTCGGGCATCACGCAAAGTCATACTAACAGTTGTGTCGCCAACGCGCCAGTCATTGGATAAGGTGGTGATGGCAAGTCGGTTGATACCGGCCTTTTTCGCAACGTCATCACGACGAATATTAAACGACGCATGTCGTGTATTCTTATTCTTCTCAAACTTCATGTTGTCTCTCCTTTCGCCTTTTGGCATTTTCAATGTAATACGCTCACTCAAGCTGTCAAGCTGTCATACTGCTTTACTTGGTAAACTCTAGCCTTGCGTCCTGTGCGAGTCGGCTTTTTGACCCCACTATCGTAGATAGCTTTTTTAAGAACTAGACGACGAAACGCGGCTGAACATGATTGATGGGACATGCTCAATGCGATTTCTGCCTCGTCGCATGTAGAGCCAGTGCTGCTTTTAATAAAAATATACCTATACACTTTCATTTCTATCTCGCCGAGATTCACTAGCATAAAATCCTTTAGTTTATTAAGTTGTAAAGAATAATCAGAGATAGCCGCTGCTGCTGTAAGTGGGTTCAATCTCCCTTCAACCATTACAACACTATTCTCAAGAAAAGTTTTAAAGTAGGAAGTAAAAAAACCTTCTTCTGTTAATACCATGTCGATTTGTTCTTTCGATATGTCATAGGCAGTAAAAGCCTCTCTCATTTCTCTAATCTGCCTATCAGTCCAAGATTCAACTGAGTTGAGCCAAACCTGATAAGTTTCATAGGAGGCAAGATTTGGATTTTTTCTATGACATTCCTTACAGAGTAGAACAAAGTTCTCTGGCGAGTTGTCTTTTGAGATGGAAAACGGGATTATGTGTGCCCTCTCCAAAAAATCTGCCCGGTCCCAGCATTTATATACACTTTTATCAGTATCCTTGTAAACATATTTTTCGCCTTCTTTATAGTAACCGCAAGCCCAACAGCAAGTCTCTCCCCAATCACAAATATTTGCAGTGATTCTTTTATTTTGCCCCTCGGCCTGAGCCATAGCTATCTTTGAACGAGCTACTTGTACTCTCCCCTTTTGCTTCCCCATGTTATGCCTTTCCTGCGATCACCATATTGTAAAGTGGCACACCCGGTAGGGCTCGAACCTACGACCCTCGGTTTAGAAGACCGATGCTCTATCCAACTGAGCTACGGGTGCTTACAAATCCACTGTATCAAACGCTTCTGTCTGTGTCAAGCTTTTTTGTTGGTTCCCTCAAATCCCTACGCTGGTCTTTGTATCATCCTCGGTACACTCTGCAACATCTTTTTCAAACTCTTTCCAGTTGTCTCGCTGGAAGGCGAGGGACTTTGCAAGACTCTTAAACTTTCTCTCCCGTCCATTTACGCTTAGTAACTCCACTGCTTGAAGCACTAGCTCTAGTTCATCAAAGGATAGACGGTAGTTATATCGACGCATGTTTCCTCCGTTGGTGGATCAAAGGTAATCTTTCCAAGCCTCACTGTCAATACTGTTATGCAACAAATATTCTCTGTAGCTTAGAGGCTTTGGGGAAGAAGCCAGCTTTAACCCTGCTTGCTCTGGAGTTCTATCCCCCTTCTTTTGATTGCAGGAGTGGCAGCATAAAACAATATTATTCCAAGAAATAATGCCTCCCCTGCTCTTTGGCACCACATGGTCTAGTGTGCATGTAGCTTTTGTTAGTTTCTTGCCGCAGTATTGGCAAGTGCCCTTATCTCGGATGAAAACATTATCTCGGTTGCAGGGAAATGTTTTTCCTCTCCTCGCAACTCTGTTTATCACAATGACAGAGGGCAAGTCAAATACATTATACGCAGAGCGTATCTTTCTATCGTGCGTCTCAAGGATTGTAGCCTTTCCGACGATGGTTGTGACAAGTGCATCTAGCGAAGAAACAATACCTATTGGTCTGTAACTCGCATCGAGCTTCAGTGCTTTATACATATTATTTCTTTCCTTGTCTGTCAACAAACTCCCTCTATCATAAGTAGGAGAGTAGCACACTTTAACCGGTGTGCCAGCGGCATCTCGCTGGTAAAAGGATAGATTCCTTACGGTTTTACAGCCCAAGAGCGGGCAACCTTCCCAAGTCACAAGATTGTTTCCAACATCTTTAGCGCGACCCGCTCACGGGTGATACTTGTAAAAACCATCTGACTTCCGCAGGAACACATACTTCAGTCCTCGACTGTCGAGTTTCAGCTTAGCTAATCTACGCCTGAGTACCAGATCGCAACCGTCAGAGAGGAGGGCTGGGATTTTTACTTTTTCGGACCCTATGTTGGTGGTGAGCATACTTGTCAAATATTTTAATACATCACTCAGAAAAAAGCTCTGATGCGGATTGCCCTTCGCCACTACGGTGGTAAACATCTTATCCCAAAACAAATGTGTTGTCAAATAAAAAGTGGGACCGCTGGGATTCGAACCCAGAATCATTCGATTAAAAGTCGAGTGCATTAACCATTATGCTACGGCCCCGTAAAAGTAGCACACTTTAACCCGTGTGCCAGGGGCTTTACACGTCGGTGTCTACGTCAGTGTCTACAACCTCGGTGTCAGAGTCCTCGGTATCAGAGTCTTCAAGGTCAGTATCCTCGACCTCTGTATCTTCAACCTCAACAACATCCTCCTCGACTGGCTCCTCGTCAGGTGCGGGGCAACCCATCAAAAGGGTCATTGGGACCACAAAACGCATAAGCGTACTCATTTTATTCTCTCCTGGCATACTATAAACCGGTATGCAAGCGGGTAATGGTGGACCCTCTCGGACTTGAACCGAGGACAATCCGGGTATGAGCCGGGTGCTCTGACCAACTGAGCTAAAGGTCCGAAATGGTAGGGCTGGGGGGAATTGAACCCCCGACGTCCACTTTATAAGAATGGCGCTCTAACCCCTGAGCTACAGCCCCAAAGGTACAGGGGATAGTTTAGTGCGCTGGAGTAGTGAGTGTTAACTGTACTCCCTTAGATCCTCGGAACGTCTCCAAAATCAATCTAATGTACTTCTAGCAGGTTGTCAAGCAACTTTTTGATAGGCAAGGTCGGGATCGAACCGACGACCGCTTGGGTGTAAACCAAGTGCTCTCCCACTGAGCTACTTGCCTGTAGTGGAGCTGGCGAAGGGACTTGAACCCGCAACCTGCTGATTACAAATCAGCTGCTCTACCAATTGAGCTACGCCAGCAAAGTGCCCAAGGCGGGGATCGAACCCGCACGGCCTACGGCCATCAGATTTTAAGTCTGGTGTGTCTACCTATTCCACCACTCGGGCTCTGTCCAATACTTAATTCGTCTCTTCCTCGCTGTCAACCATATACATCCACTTTTCTAGCTTGCTCAACCTTAGTTGAATATTCTTTAATGTATTGTACTCCAACAGTAGAGATTGTTTCGATACTGTGTCTACTATATTTGAGCCCATAAGCATCTTAATATTGTAGATTGCTCGGTTAATATCAGTCCTAGCAGACCAGAATGTTCTAGTATTAGGGTGTAATGCCATTGAATCCTCTCTTTTTAGTTGGGCGGAAGGTAAGCTCCTTGGCGCTGTCTTAACCGCGTTTCCCTCGCTAGTCAACCTTTTACTGTCTTTCGACTATTGTCCACACCCGACACCGTGTTCGTAGTTGACGTTGAACACGTCCATATAAATAAAAGGAGCTTACCTTCCTAAAGTAGTTTCGTGGTGAAATTGCAGGCGTTCATTGGCCAGTGCAAATTTATATTCTATATGAGCTAGAATTAACAATGCGAAACCAGCATCATGAAGACTAGCTGTCAAGGCCAGACATGAGAAAAACCAAAGAATATAAGCTGTAAAATATTCATTCCAATCCATATTAAGCCTCTGCTGGTGTTTGAAAATACTGTGAAAGCATCCATGTGCATACATGCTCTACAGTGTAGCCACAATCTTTTTTAATCGCAAGTTGTTCTAGAGTTTCTAGGGCAACTTCTGTGTAAAGAATCATCTCTACATACCCACTTTCTTCTTCGTAAATAGTCATGTCTCGTCTCCGCATAAAAGGTATTCTAGTTTGCCAAAGGTGTCAACAGTCAATTGCAATAACTGTTTCGTCTATGTCGAAAGGGATCCTGTTCTTGTTTAGTGAATCAGTAATCCACAGTCTTTGACACTTTGATCTAACCGGCTTCCCTGCTTGCATGTCGGTTAAAATAATGTGTCCATCAAATTTTCTTTTATTTACCCATTCTGTTGGGGCGTCGAAATCAGTACCACCATTCCTAACTCTAAACCACTTTCTTTTTTCTCCTTTTTTCCAAGTATAAATCTCGTCTTCAGCCACACTTGTATCAAAAGGAATCACTGTAAAGGTTGCAATAGTAGCCAGTTTGTCTAAGAAAGAAAAGAATATCTTCCCCATCTCGTCAGAAACAGAGCCTGACTGATCGATGCTAATAGCTATATTAGCAGTTCTATTAACCTTACTACCAGGCAGAATAAAAGGATACCTACGATTAATTCTACGGACTGTGCTTACCCTGTTGGACCGTTTAGATGTCCTCACAAAGTAACGCAAAACAGTCTCTGGATTGACCGTGCGGATTGCTGTTTTCCTAATCTGGCGTATCACTTGTCGCGGCATGTTTCCCCACCCAGACAATTCCTTATCTGCTGCTTCGATTGCAGCCTTTGTCATGCTGGAAAGTTCATTATCTGCCAGAGACTCATCCAGACTTGCATCCTTTTCGTCAAGCTTAGCCCCATTCCACCCAGAGTGATCGTCTAGAGTCTTCAAATTTGGTGCTTCACCTTGAGAGTTTTTTCTATAAGGACCATTTTGTCTCGCCTTATCTTCCTTTAGCATCTCAAAATAAGCTTCTGCTGTCAAGCCACTCTTGTACTGTCTAAAGTGACCTCGACCTGGAACACAAGCCATGCTTGGTAGTTCTTCATAGATATGGCTGTTTATTGCCAAATCTGCTGCGATATTCCAAACTCTGATGAGATCAGGTTCTTCCCTGGGGTCAAACGGGCGTCTGTCCGTAAGATGCTTGAGGATAAGATGGTAAAATTCGTGTTTGATCACTCCGACCTTATGTTCATCTGACAATGATTCAAAAAATTCTTCGTTGTAATAAAGGGTGTATCTTTTGCTTTTCCGATCAAAAGCAACTGCTGCTGTTGGGCTTGTATTATCTACCCTCTTCTCGACCCTTCTGGAAAAGGTAGCGAAGAATGGTTCAGAACGAAGTAGCCTATGAATATGAAACTTAAGATCAAACGGCATTTATCGGCCCTCTTAATAGTGGTCTTTGCTCAGCATCTTTCCGAAATGCTCTGCGACTTGAACGCCATTATCTGCAATAGTCTGACTGAACGGGACTAGGTTGGGGTTTTCAAAGTTATCCTCTTGCTCGCCACAGAAAATGGTCCAAAACACGCTTGCCACCTCTGACGGCATAACCATGAAGTAGTTTGCCATATTTAGTAGCTGCTCTTTAGATAGCTTGTCTTGGCTCACAATACCACTTTGTCCAATTTTTGTAGTCATGGCAAGGTGTTCATTAATCCCCCAGTCAATAGTTTTCTCCCACGCTCCATCGTTAATGATGTTCTCTACCGTAAGATTAAATTCATAATTCTCTACAAATCTAACAAAAGCAGCAGCAGTACCCAGCCCTACAAAGCCGCTTGCCAAAGTCATAATGTACCCAAGGTCTTCTTTAATGTTTTTAAAGAGGTCTTTCCTTTGCATTACATTATTCAAACGAACGATGCTTCGAGGGTTAGGATAAATCTCTCCAGGTTCAAAATCACCATCATGAAAGAGATGTCCTCTATTTTGATTAATAAAATCCCAGATCAAGTAATGAACCTTGCCCTTTGCCCATCTAAGCCAAGGATCAACCTTAGCTTCAACATGATAAGTTGTCCATCGACTCTGTTCTGCTGGATCTAACTCACCTACTTGGTAGTTAGAAGCGTGCTTTCCACCATTAATTGCCGAAACAACAATTGTACCAGGGTGCAAAGTCCTGCCAAAAAGCTTCCTGCTGTCTGTGAGTTCCATGAAAGCTTGCTTAACAGGCTCGGCACCTCGATCAAACTCATCTAGGAAAAGAATTCTTGGGTTCTCACAGCAATCTAGGAACCAATAAAAAGGATTGAACTTGGAATATTCGGAGCCTTTGTCCGTCTTGTAAACTTCTTGGCTCGGCATACCAAGAACATCAGATTCTTGCATTTGACTAACTCTGCGCTCAACCACTTGCATATTAAGTAGTTTTCCAAGTTGGTAAACAATTTCAGATTTTCCAATCCCATGCCTACCACAGATCATGATAGGATAATTATCAGAATAATCTTCTGTGTCGAGAAGATCAGTCAAAATGCGAAGAAGAGTTTCGAAATCCATTGTTACCTCTTACTCTAGGTGCCTTAAAAGTGGTGGTCACGATAGTCACTTTCACTACATATTACTCAAAGCTGACTCTGTCAACAAGAAAGCTCTACTTCTTTCTTTTTAACCAACGCTCCTCAAGAACAAGAGCATGTGCCTTCCCAACTGGGAGGATCAAGTATTTCTTAGCCCCCTTGCAGGCTGAAGATATGGGAGCAGCGTCTGTTTTCAAAACAATACCCCCTCGACTGAAAGGGCCCTGCCACGTTTTCTGACAAGGTCTGTAAGACTTAACAGGGTAGACCAATTCGCCAACTTTGTATTTAGGCGTATTGTAGTGCTCTCGCAATACCTTTTCTGCATATCTATTGTGAACCATATTTTGATATAACCGCTGTGTCGGAACAAATGTGTCGTCCTCTAGCGCACGGCGCGCTGGCTCCCTGTAGTATCCTGTTTGACTATAATAGCCAGCTACAACCAAGAAATCTTTTTTCTTAGCTTGATAAGAGACGGCCCAGTCTTTCCTCTTTTGTTTTTCATGTTCCGAGTAGTAGTTTTTCAACTTTAATAACAAACTAGTTTGCCTATAACTCAACTTAAAACCTAAGTTACTCTCACTATTAAGCTTTTTAGAAATGTCTTCTAAAAAAATTGCGTGGTAACCCTGGAGTTGAGTCTCTTTGAGTAATTCTTGAACTAGCTGCTTCTTGTCCGCATCGTTCATTGATTTCTATGCCCCTGTTTGGTAAGCCTGTACTTGAGAAGCTGAGATCCAGAATGGGTGCGGCTTAGAACGTGTCCCTGTTCCAGCTACATAAACAATGTGATAATAGCCTGGCTTTGTATCAAGCACAAGAGCTAGGGCCTTTCTCTTGGAAAAAGAGAAATTTATAATTACAAAATCATTTTTGTTTATCGACTGACCATTTGACATACTTATAAACCTGCCTTTTCCAGTACCTGTCCCATCTATCTTCATCTATCTTAATGTTTAGAAGCTCAGCCAGTTGCCTGCCTTCCTTCCAAGCGTCTATTTCTTCTCTTATAATATCAATTTTACTTAATTGAGTCTCGCCTAGTCTGCCAACATGACGATACTCGGTCTTAAAATCATCTCTACGCCTCAGTATAAGGTGGCCAGCTTCATGCAGCAAGCAAAAAAGTTGAATTTCTTTATCGTGTTTTGAGTTGATACTTATAAGATCATCGTTATAATAAAAAGCGTCTACCTCGTCTCTACCAAATAATATATCTATTTCATATTCTGTTATTAAATAACTTTCTAAATATTCAAGGTCTTTCATATTATTCTTTTAAAGGAAATTTAATTACATTAGGATTATCACTCTCGATCTCAATTTTAGTTTCTAAACCTTTTTTTATTTCCTTGTATAAGTTCGCAACTAGTAACTTTTCATTATATATTTCTTCAACTAAATCTCTTGCCATCATATCAAGCTTCTTCAAAGCTCTTGCATGAATGTTTAAAATTTTTATCAACTCTCTGTCATCAAGTTCCATAGGAAAGTCCTTAGGCTTTATTGTAAATGAGAAAAACTATTCCACTTTACAATACTAATTAGTAATATACAGGTGAAGAACAATATGAAGATTTTGAAAGAATGGAAAGGTTACTCAGAAGATTATGAAAATTGTAGTTGTGAACATCATTATGATCATTTTCTTCTTGAGAACTCTGATAAATTAATTAAACTTCATGAGTTCTCAAACGGCATAAAATACCCAAGCTTGGTCTCCAGAAATAATGCCATGATAAATGACCGAGGCGGAAATGCTATTCAGGGCACAGTCGCTGGTTATGGACAGAATATAGAAAACCCGACGAGATCAGGCAATATACAGATGATTCATGGAATCGGTAAAGATCAAGCCAGAACAAGAAGACTCATTTACAAGGTTCCATCGGATAGCTGGCCTAATTCTAAGGAAGGTCCGTATACCGTTGTCATACAGTTTACGAAGGATGGGCCAAGATCCGATCAGTTAGCTTCCCTACAAGCCTCTGAAAGACTAAAACAGCTAGACGTAATGGTAAAGTGCGACTGCCCGTTCTTTATCTGGAATGGGCCAGAGTATAACGCAGTGGCGAATAAATACCTCTACCCAGCGGGCCAAGGAAGAATAGCCCCTCCAGGCCCAGGCTACAACCCAAGAAAAGCCAAGTGGGATCCTAACCTTGTATCCCCACAAAGTATGCCAGGATATTGGAAGGGGGACTATGCCGATACTGCCGCTGATAAAGGCATTAGAGACCCCACAAGGCAATTTTTTATCTGTAAGCATATAGCGGCTGTCTTTACGAACTTAGATAGATTTCTCAGACTGCCAGTCTCTTGGTATCAAGCAAGCGAGAAGGCCGATGCGCAAGGTATCCCAGATCCTGGCTACCCCGGTGGTCGCAAAGCAAGAGCGAAGGCTCCGCCACCAGAGCAGCTGAGTTTCATGTTCCGACCTGACAAAAGTTAAAATTATTCTGGTAAGGTGAGCACAGAGACTGAATAGCCATCAAGTCCTGCTGTGCCTTCCCATACACCGTCATTCTTTCGATAGCCTTTGGCGATACTACTCTGGATAATAGTTACTTTTCTATCATCGTGTGCATATGCTAGATAAGTATGACCATATGCTCCGTTCTGGAATCGGTCATCTACTTCTCCCCCTTCGTTTAGTTGTAAACGACGCCAACGCTGTACAATGTGCCAGCGACCGGGTGCTAGGCTTGGGGCTGGGTTTTCTTTGCTGACCATCTCAACATACGAATGATCGCCACCAAGCTTTTCTTTTGCCGCGTCGATGGCTGACCAAGGCTTGTCACCGTCATACACGTTGGCTCTTGCCCACCATTTGCGGTCGGCAGAAGAATAACCAGCAACAGAGTTTGCCTGGACGTTATCAGCAACATCAAGAGTCCACATCGCAACTAACGTGCAACATGGGAGGTTTTCAGAGCGAGAAATGGCATGTAAGCTTGTGCCTTTTTCTAATACCTCAAATCCCTTTTGAACTAAACTCATGATAAATTCTCCAATTAATTATAATCTAACATGAATAAATAGTTCAAAATTCGTCTTGTCTACCATCCGACCAAGTAATGATAGTCTTGTTGGTTGGGTGTGGATTAACGTGAACTCGTTTAAAATCTTCTATACTTTCAAAGATAGCAATTGAGCCTTTGGGGAATGGTGTGAGCCAGTGAAGAACCACCTGTCCCGTTGCGTATTCTACTCCTTCAATGACAACTCCAGTGCCAGAGATACCTGACTCGTCTGATTGGCGACACACGGTAAACGTGTCAATGCCTCTGGGTGCCAGCTTGATAGACGGCTTTGGCTTTAGTGTCTCTGCGTCTGTTTCTGACTTTGGTTCATCATTGCTAAGTATTCTCCAAGTGTCTTCGTAAGTCTCTACTTGGTCATAGGAATCTTTTTCTGTAAGTTCTTTGAGCACTGGATAATCGTTGCCTCCCGGTTGTAACCTATCGCCAAAGAAATGAATTGAACACTCGGGATGCCACTTTCTTAAAAGGGCAATCGAACGAGACTTATCATTACCTAACGGACTAATATCCATACTAATCTGTCCACCGATATTGAAACACAAATCTGGGTACTTTGTTCGCAATGTAGAGGCAATTCTTTCTCTCTCTCCGTTCTCTTTATCCCATGCGGCATATTGCTTTCTTTCCTCAAGGGTGCAAGCACGCCCAACAGTCGAGAAATTAATCATTCCAGTCCGCTTTTCGATGTGCTGACCAGTCTTCACGGGATAGCTAGAACTTTGCAAGAATAGTTCTAAATCGCTAATTAGCTCTTCGGATGGTTCGTAACCTGAACTGTAGTCGGGCAATAGATGAAGTTCATCAACGCCGCTAGTGCGAGACCAGTATTCATTTCCAGAACAAGCGAAAACGCCGTTACAAAGTGAAATAACCTTGCTAGGCACCTGCTCTTGAACCTTGTCCCAGCCAGAGCCAGTACATAGGTACACTATATTGTCTGTGCAGAAGTTTATGAAAAAATCGGCAAACTCTTTTGTCATAGGTTGTCGATGGGGCGTCAGCGTCCCATCGACATCAAACAAATAAACTTTCATTATGCATCCCCGATGGGCTTCATTTTCTTAACTAGCTCATCTTCTATAGCTTCTTGTAACATATTTTGTAACGCTTGTCCAACTGACTGTTGGGCGTTTCTTTCTTCTTCCACAAGATACCATAGATATTTATTTTCTTCTTCTAAAGTTTGAATTCTTTTCTTTAGTTCTTCGTTCTCGGAAATCAAAGACTCTAACTGCTTACTCATGTTTACTCCATTAGTCTAGTGATTCTAGCACATCTTGAATTGAAATAGAAGTTACAGGAGCCACGAGCACAATATCTTCAACTATTTGAGGCGCACCGAAAAAACCAGTGCCGACATCTATAGCAGATACAACTCCTATGATCCTACCCTGTCTATCTAGCACAACAGAACCAGAAGCGCCACTCCACGCATAAGAATGCATGATAATACTGTCTTCCGTAAAGCCACTAATGGCCCCTCTGATGCTCAGACTGTCATGGCTATTGGGGAACCCAGTGTAAACAGTAGGCTCGCCGATAGAGGCTAAAGAAGTCCTCCAGGCAAGGGGCTTGCGCGTGAACAATCCTTCAATCTTTAAAACAGAAATATCTGATCTTTTACTGGAGTAAACAACTTCGGCAATAACTTCTTCATTACCATGGACTATCAAAGCTTTTTGAGATTCCTCAACCACATGGGTAGCAGTTAAGATAAAATGCTTCCCGCGAAACTTGAGGTAAGCTCCACTACCAGTAATTTTATTTCCCTGACTATCGAAAGATACGATCTTCACTGAAGAATTTCTACTCATCTCTACAGCACTAGAACATATACTTGAAACATAGTGCAAAGTCTCTTCGGCTTTTTCAATAGCTAAAGCCTCAGATTGCGGGCCACAACCCGCCACAAGCAAAAAAAATGATATTATTAGTTTGTAAGCCTCCATAACTTATCCCCCCCCTATATTAAGTAGGAAGTGTTTTTAAGTATTTAAGATAAAACTTTCATAATCACATTATAATATGTCTCACCAATATCATCTTTAATCGAGTGAAGTTCAAAAGCGTTAACCCACAAACTATTTTGGTGTTCGTGAGACAAATTTATAGTACCTTGCCATTTTCGGGAGTCATAGAAGTAAGTTAATTTACCCCCAGTAAATTGGTAATCTAAAATCCTCACTTCTTCGACCACAAGGCTTGTTTCTTCTTGGACCTCTCTGTAGACAGCTTCTAAGGGCGTCTCTCCCGGCTCCACATGACCACCAGGCAAATCCCACACCCGTGGGGACTCTTCTGTTATAAGCTGGTCTGCCCTCTTCAAAATCAGTACCTTTCGAAGAGGAGGCTCACCTTTAAATAAAATTATTTTTGCTACAGAATCTCTCATAAAAAACTTTTCTCCGTGTATACGGTCTTGTCGTAATTCTCATTAAATAAGTTTAACATTACTTGTGTTACGGCGATTAGGGTCTCCACATCGAACTTAGCAGAATGGCAACCCGCATCATCTAAGCCCAGAGCATTGGCCACTCGCCCTAGTTTAAGTGACATTCTTTTACCCTTCTTCTCTTGGAGTGTCTTTCTTATTTGCCTCATTCTTAAAATATGTTGCTCCTCAACATCACTGAGCCAGCGATGCTTAAATCTTTTTGATTCTGTAGTTACGAAGGCAGTAAAATACTTTCTCATAATTTTGAGAGTATCTAAAACCTCATAATCATCGTATGGATTTTTATTCTCAAAATACACATTATGTCTTCCGTTCAGGAACCTCATGTCAAACGAAGAATTATGAGCTACCAAGATAGGATCTTCGAAGCTCTCTACAAAAGAAAAGAATTGTTCTAACATTTCTCGCTCTTCTATGTATACTCTGTCTTTCAAGGGTTCACCGTACTTGGTCATCTTCAACAGATCTCTGTAAGAAAGGCCTTTGCCTTTATATGGATAAGACATTCTGAGCCTCGTCACCGAAAGTAGTTTTGCCTTCTCGTGATAGTTTAACAATGTATCAAAAGATGGGGCATTATTCAACTTTACAGCCGTAGCTGCCACTTCTAGCATCTGGTGTTTTTCGGGTTGGAAACCTAGTGTCTCGGTATCTAAGAAGATCCAAGTTCTATCTTGATTTGCCTGGAAGTAACCTACGATTTCGTCAATATAAACTTCCTCTTTTTTCATTACCTCACCTTGAGCCGACTTTGTTAAACGAATTCCAATTTATCAAATGGACCTTAGCCCCAGGGATTCCTTGTACTTCCAACTCGCTGTTGATAAACTTGACTAAGACTTCTCTAACATAATCTACAGTGCCCACACCTTTTGTAAGAAACTTAATGTTCAAGTCACATAAATAATGAGTACCACGATCAGAGATTGCCTGCTCTTGTCTTAGGGTTGTTACTCCTTTGATTGCCCTAATTTTATTAAATACATCTGTAACGTCAACATTTGATTTTTTAGAAATCTTAATAATCAAATTGATCCTGTAGTGACTATAAGCTTTGTCTTCTTCCTTAAACTCTGACACAAGCTCTTCAGTTACAGAATTTTTAAAGTTTTCAAGAATATGTTTCATAGACATTTGTGTGTTCTCCGTACTAAAATAAATAGTTAAAAAGGTACAAAGAACTCACTTTATCTGCCGTAGTCGTCTTCGATTCGTACAACATCATCTAATTCGGGGGTGCTAACTTCCATAAGCTTTACAGCAGGCCCATGCTTAGGGGCCACAAAACGATGTACCCTGCCTGGCGAGATATGAAAACTGTCTCCCGGCTCAAGCATTCGAACATCATTCTCGTCCACAATAAGCTGGAGTAGGCCCTCAAGAACATAGATTGTCTCGTCTTTAACTTCATGGTATTGTTCTGATAGGCGATGACCTGGGTCTATGTGTAGAACTTTTCCAACATACTTGTCAGTGTGCGCCCAAATCATTTCGTAGCCCCATGGCTTCTTAACTATGTTTCTCACACTTCCCCCATATCAGTTGTTAAAATCAAAAGCAAAAGTGCTTCACAAAAATCATAATTACCATATATTGTTAAAAGTTTTAAGAGGAAAAGATCTAATTCTTTATCTCCGAATTCTATAAATTTTCCCTGCTTGAGCATTACTATGCCCCCCTATTATAAATAGGGAGGAACAGTTTATCTAGCCTCTTAATAACATACTAGAGCGATTAACTTTATCTCTAATTGTCTCACATGAGCCAACAAGCACTTTTCTTTCGGAAAGCCCGTGTTGGCCTTCCGCAGAAATGGTCACTGAAGAAAACTCAACAACAGAGCTTATCCCCCCTTCTACTTGTTCTAAGAGCCCTGGCTTGTTTGTCGGCTCCACGCAGACAATATGTTTAGGATTAAGAAAAACTTTTACTAGACCTCTGTCTCTCACTTCTATAAACTCTACTAACATATTTACTCCGATGCTTGTTCATCTGGTGTGTCCAATGATTCTTCATTGGAAATATTAATATAACCTGCTAGAATCTGATCCATCTCGCGTAATCTAATATCTATATCTATTAGTGATTGTCTGGCATTCATGAGCCTATTGCGAGCTTCTAGCAGGTTTGAACCATCAAGTGCTTGTTTAACCTCCGCTAAAGAAGTGGTAAACGTATCTGCCTCGCCAATAACAATCCTAGCTACTTCTTGTGGGATGTCTTGCACGTCTACAGAATATGTGATGTTTGCTCTCATTTACTCCTCCACTATCGCATAGCCGCTCGTAATCAGCGCTCCAACCGCTGAAGCAGCGTTCTGGAGAGCAAACCTTGTAACCTTAGCTGGATCTATAACACCCTGCTCTAGCATGTCCACGATTTTACCATTCGCAAAATCCCAGCCTCTATTGCCCTTTGCTTTCTTAACTTTTTCTAAGATTACATCAGGGCTATCCCCAGCATTAAGGGCCATCTGGCGAATCGGCTCGCAAACAGCATCATAAACAATGTTTTCTATTTTGTCGTGTACGCGCTTCGGCACCGTCCTGACTAAAGCTACGCCACCGCCAGGCACTATTCCCTCTTCACGGGCCGCTCTTACTGCCTCTAGTGCGTCTTCTATACGATGCTTCTTCTCTATCATCTCGACCTCCGTTGCAGCGCCCACACGGATGATAGCGATGCCAGAGGCTAGCCTAGTGATCCTCTCTTGAATCCTCTCTGCTTCGTAGTCAGAGTCAGTTTGTGCTGCCTCTATCTTCAAGGACTCAATCTTTCTTTCAATCTCTTCAAAGTCAGCGTGGCCACCGATAACAGTTGTTACTGACTTTGTAATATCAATTTTCTTAACGATGCCCAAGTTTGACAGGGTAACATCTTTAAGCTTTAGGCCATTTGATTTTGTAATATACGAAGCTCCAATTGATAAACAGAGATCACTTAAAATGTTTCTTCGCTCCTCGCCATACTGGGGAGCCTTCACAGCGGCGACCTTCATCGTGCCCCTCATACTATTCATAATGAGGGCTGCTAGTGCTTGACCTTCAATTTCAGAAGCTACGATCACAAGTGGTCGGCCCTCTCGTGCCACAACTTCTAAAACAGGAAGAATATCATCAACTTTCTCTATCTTGGTATCCGCGACCAAGATAAAGGCATCTTCGTAAACTACTGCGCCTCGCCTCTCGTCTGTAATGAAAGAAGATGAAGCATAACCAGAATTCATTCGAAAGCCTTCAACCAAGTCAAGAGAACTCTTGAGAGACCTAGCTTGCTCCACTGTTATACTGCCATCTTTTCCCACGCTATCAACCGCTCTAGAGATCAATTCACCTATCTCTGGATCGTTGTTCGCAGAAATCATGGCAATGTGTCTAACATCTTCGATGCTAGAAATTGGTTTTGCTAGCTTCTCAATACGAGAAACGATATCCGCTACAGTTGAGTCAATTTTCCTCTTGATCTCAATCGGTGCATATCCAGATGCAATCATTTTTCTAGCGTTTTGATAGAGCGCTCTCGCCAAAACAGTAGCGGTGGTTGTCCCGTCTCCTGCCTGGGTGTTTGTCATTCTGGAGGCTTGTTTGATAACTTGGGCTCCCAAGTCTTCAAACGGATCCTCTAGTTGAACAAACTCAGCTACGGTAACCCCATCTTTCGTCACTATGGGGTTACCGTCCTTTTTCCTTAGGATTACATTGCGGCCTCTAGGGCCAAGAGTAGAAGCGACGTTATCGGCTAACTTATTCACTCCTGTTGCAATTTTAGAACTCAATTCTTCATTCGAAGCATATAACTTTGACACTACCCCTCCAATAAAATTAAACTACTTCGTCTGCTATACCTAGCTTCACCGCTTCTTCGGCAGAAAGATATACATTCATTTTCTTCTCAATAAGATCTCTCAAAAACTCTTCAGACATACTTGTTTCCTGCACCAAAGCGCGAATGTAATTATCCTGTATTTTTCTTACTTCTGCAAACTCATTTTCTAGCTGGTGCATAGGGCCCGTAGACCCCCCGATAACAGAGTGAATCATAATCCTACAATGCTTTCCTACTTTGCGTTTACCTTTTGTGCCTGCTGCCAAGAGCAAAACGCCAGCAGACATAACTTTGCCCACCCCGTAAGTACAGATTGAGTTTACATCATCTGATTTAATCAATCTCATAACATCATAAATTCCAAACATCTCGTCTGCCGAACCTCCATTAGTAGAGATATAGAAATTAATCTCTGGTTTATCTGGTGTTTGGTCTTGCTCGCTTGACACGCTCGCCAAGCTATTTAAGTAATCTGTTTTAAGCTTATCGTGTAAGAGAAGTAAAGAAAAGATAACTTCGTTTGAAGTATCTTCTGTTACGTCCCCTATCAAACCAATTGTATTTAAAGTCGAAGGCTCGGCTAAAACCACGCTTCTTACTAATTCTGTGTCTTCCATAACTACTTCTTGTTCAGACATTCTCACTCCTGTTCAGATTAGTCTAAGCTATAGTGCTCTATATGTCAAGAAAAAAACCGTGCTATTTCTAGCACGGTTTTTAGGAAAAATGTAATCTTATTTCACTTCTTTGAAGAAAGGACCGAACGCAGTCGAGATGCAACTCTTCTCGTCACTTCTTGAACTAACTCATCTTCATCAATTAACTCTACATCATCATCCATAGACTCCATCTCATCTAACAAGTCTTCCTCGCCCATACCGTCGCCAGCGTCCACATCATCATCGACACCCTTGTCCATGTCGTCCATTGGCATCGCAGCGCCACCGCCGCCAGCACCAGCAATCTTCTCAAGCACTGGAATGGCAGCAGCTAAAGCTGCACGGTCACTCTCTGATATTTCTACTTCATCAGCGTCCTCTCTTACTTCGTCATCATCCTCTTCTACTTCGTCATCATCCATATCCATATCCATATCCATGTCTGCCTCATCATCATCTCCGACAGGATCAGCGTCTTCATCATCCAACGGTGGCATCTCATCATCATCTTGATAAACCACTTCTTCCAAATCATCATCGGTGTATCTCATGCCCATTTCGGCCAAAAATCCATCGGACAAGCCTTGCATATCTGCCAACTTCATGAAGCGTCTCACAGCAGCTTCATTTAGAAGAGTTTTCTTGCTCATAATAGTTTTTCTCCTGTAAAATAGATTACAACTATAAATAGTGTTTTTAAAACTAAAAAACCATTTTATGTTATAGATCTGGATGTTCTTCTTCAAGGAGATCAAAAATATCTTCTATTTCCTCTTTGCCAAAACCAAACTCATTTATTTTCTCCTCCCCTTTAAGCAAAGATTTCTCTGAAATCTTTCTCTTATTCTTTGAGTAAGATTTTTCTTTTTCTCTCCAATCATATAAAAAAGATATGAGTCTTTCATCCTTATCGATGTATCCAGTTACCATGGCACAAAAAAAATCTGATTGCGAAAGATCATCGTGTTGCAATCTTATTTTCAAGTCAGCATGTCTTTTATCTGTGTCGTAAAATACTACTTTTTTTTCTCTCATGCCATAACTAGTCATCATCGTCCTTTAATATGTGTCGAACTTTCAATAGCACCGGCACTAGTTTGTCTGATAAATCTTGCCTTAGTTTGGAGTTCTTGAATACTTCTCGCGCCACTGTAAGATAGACCGCTACGTATACCGACAGCCATTTCATGTAATACCTCGCTCACTGGGCCTCTGCATGGGACAGTGTGTGATACGCCTTCGATGGACGACACACGACCCCTCCAATCATTTTGTGCTTCCTTGCTTGCCATTCCACGATAGACCTTACAACGTCGGCCTTGTGTGATAATCTCGCCGGGTGTTTCGTCAGTGCCAGCTAACATTGAACCCACCATAACAAAGTCCGCTCCTGCTGCCAAGGCTTTTACCATATCTCCGCTTGTTCTAATACCTCCGTCAGCAACGAGCGCTGCGTCTCTGTCTGACTTTCCGCAATCTAATACGGACTGAAATGTTGGAATACCATGGCCTGTCTGAATCCTAGTGGAGCAGATAGAGCCACCACCAATGCCAACTCGGATAGCGTGTGCTCCCCAGTCTGCAAGATCGTTAAAGG
>Ga0099849_1000182_pt1 | contig 27304 bp, 30 predicted proteins | sample CB_VirMetaG_4_FD_78177 | JGI IMG/M metagenome (GOLD analysis project Ga0099849, IMG submission 78177) | Freshwater to marine saline gradient viral communities from Chesapeake Bay - CB_1508_1M Viral MetaG | ecosystem: Environmental > Aquatic > Marine > Coastal | place: USA: Chesapeake Bay... | reverse complement strand
AGAGAGTCCTGAGTTCATCCTTATTAAATGGTTTGATGCGGATAGAGAGTCCCATGATTCCCCGCCTATTATTATCCACATTGATGACCTAAGGCACGTAGTTCGAGAAGCTGAAAAGTCACTTGGTATAGAGCCGGAGATGGTGCAATGAACAATATAGCAATGATTGTTTGGATAGCTTTGTTGCTCACCGTAGGCTTTTGCTTTGGCTACGGACTGGTGGAAGTAGTGGAGCTAATGATAACGAGACTGCCGTGATAATTGATAAAGACGACTTACCCCCTGAGCAGAAGAAAGAAGTAGCAAAGCTTATAGACTTATCGAGCGCTACTATGCCCTACCGCAGCAAGTACGAAGTGCTAGCAAAGATGGCTAAGGAGATTAAAGCGAAGGCTCATAGAGTTGAACGGAATCAGAAAGAGAAATGAATCGCCTATAACTAAAGGATAGGAGAAAAGGATGAGCGTTGAAAAACGAATGGATGAAGTAGAGACATTAGGTGGACGTTCGCTTGATATCGAGAGAACAATAAAAAAGCAAGTGAGACGTAGAAAGATGAACTACCTAGAGCGTGTTCTTAATATTGCAACGCAATCGGATATGGAATACTCGACAAACAGCGAAGAAGAATTTGCTCAGCTTAGAGAGAATGTTCAAATGTTTCTGATTAATGAAATGATGGAGTTATGAACAAAACAGACTACGAAAAACTCTCCAGTGCTATGCAGCTAAATCACAAGCTTTATATAGAGCAGCATGATAGAGCGGATAGGCTTCAGGCTGAGAATGAGAGGCTTAGAAATCAGCTCAATCGCCGTTTAAGTACCGAGAATATAGAAACTCGTGATGTAAAGGGGAAAGAAAATGAAAATAATCACAGCAAGCCTACCACTTAATTTATATACATCTTGGGTTGAGGTTGTTGAAAGCGCAATCAAAGAAATTATGCAACATGAACTTTGCTTACCTACTCAAATTCAAATGTATAAACTACCGGATGGGTGCGACTTAGTGGCTCCAAGCGGCAAGGGGTACAAAGTTAGGAAGCACGACAAAGAGGGGTACATGTGGTTTGATGGTATGCCTCATACATTTTATGAAAACAAGCAACCACAGCAGGACTCGGACAAGGAGGAGTGATGGGTAAATGTATTGCTTAGAGATAATAAAGGAGATGAATCGAATGACCTTTCCTAGTAGTGATTGCATGAAGAAGGCAGATGACTGGCAAGCTGAAGCCTTGAAATACAAAGAAGCACTACAACAGATTGAGATGTTCACACTAGACCTTATTGGCGAGGATGCGACTGTTAAGCCATTTGTTTTGCAAGTAGCTCAAAGGGCACTAGGGAAGAGTAGTGGGGTCTTTAAAGAGTAGAGGAAGAAGAGATGGGGAAACCTCAAGCATATATACTAGACGATGATTTGAATCCAAAGGCTGCTACCTTTAAAGAGAACCATATGTGGAGATACAAAAGGAGAGATGAGATGGAGAAGGTCTGTCTCCATACTCAACATGTTGAGGTCTTTAGCGATGAGTTTTATGACGCCCCAGACGACCGGTCTATCCTTGTATTTACTGTCTTCTCAGGACTAAGGACTACCCACCTTACCCATACAAGCTTATCTCATAACTCCAATCAGTTTATTACTTTTGCTACCGAATATGAGTTTAATGACTCTAGTAATCTTTGCAGTCCTTACAGCTATACGAATTGGCATAGGATTAGCAGAAGTAAAGATGGGACTGTAAAGAATCTAGTTATGGATTCTTCTGACCTAGAGGATGAACTAGCTCCTATCTTTAAGCCTATGAAGTCAACAACAAGAGCAACTGCTATCAGAGCCCATGAGAAGATGAAGAGGCAGGTAAGGGAGATTATCGGAGAGAAGAAGAGTAGCGATAAAGGCTATGACCATGATGGTGTTGAGTTTTGGTCTAAGGTTAAGGACGATTGGATATACTAGCTAACCCTCCTCAATCTCTTTTATAACAACCACCATCCCCGTTTCCTCGCCTTTAATAGGAGCGTTAGTTATTACTCGACGAACCCACTTGTTAGTATCATCAACAAGAACCCCACACCAAACTAGCCCATCTTCTATTATCTTAATAGTCAAAGCGTAGTTAGAGATGTCGTAAGCTTTCTTCTTACCTGCCCCTCTTATGGGGGTGAACTCAAGGCTAACAGGGGAATCGAACTTCTTTAAGCCCCTACCTACCGCTGCCTTTACAGCAAGATGTCCCTCATCTGCCCAGGCTTTCCTAGTTCTCCAATGGACACCAGCATAAACTCTATTTAAGGATGGGGCTACCCAGCTAACAAAGACTTTCTCTTCCCTAGCCAATTATCTTCTTGTCCTTAAGGTAGCTAAGAAGAAGGCTAACTCCGTAAGCAGCTGCCGCAGCAAGGATAATTCCTGTCTTCTCGAACCAACCTTCAACAAGAGAGGGAGCTAACTCTAGAGTCATTACAAGAAAGCCAGTAAGAGCCCCTGATAACCAGCTCATAAGATGGCGAATTAGTCTTCCAACAAACTTCTCAGTAAGAGGCGCTGTTAGCCAGCTACCCAACATTCCGGTAATCCAATCAATCATTACTATCTCCTTTGTTCCCACGTAACAAGTACTCTACTTGGCCTTACGTCTATATGGACGAAGTTCGCATATGGGTAAAAACCAAGAGCGCCTATCTTTAGTTGCTGATGATTGTCGACTAGGAACTTGTATAGCTCTCTCGTAGAGACCTTGTCGCAAGTAACATCAATCGCCATACCAGCCATATGATATGAGAAAGGAGCGCCTCCTATAGCTTTGTTTTCTTCAGGAGTGCGGTAGCCTCTAAGGGTCAAGTCGCCGAAGTTAACTAACATCGGGCTTCCTAGAGCTTCCCTAATATCGTCAAAGCGTCTTAAGGCTTCTAAGTTGAAAAGGTTAATACCCATCTCCTTGTAGACCTTTAAGGCTTTGGGGGATAATACCTCCTTAGGTGAGAAGTACCTCCCTGGCCAGTTCATCATGAGGATAAAGTAGGGGGAGGCTATCTTGGTACGTAAGGGGTAGGTTTGCCAGTAACGTCCGTAACGACCCTGTGAGCTTCAGGACGGGCTTTCTTAGGTAGGTCTTCTACATAATAAGGGTCTTGGTATTGGCCAATCAGGTGCTTGAGAGAGCGCTTTATAGAGGCTTGGTGAGGCTCTGAGTAGTTAGTAAGAGCGCGAGCTGCTTCTGGGGATAGCTGAAGAGGGTTCTCTCCCCTTAGTACTTCACTTAGTAGCTGCTTGTCTTCTCTTACTTTACTAAGGACTTTCTCGGCTCTAGAGAAAGCAGCGTCTGCTCGTTTCTTGTCTCCCATCTTAGAGTACCTCATGTAGTCAAAGATAGAATTAGTAAGCTTCTTATTCATATTATCATTATCTCTACTTCGGTCTCCAGTAAGACGCTTGCCGTGGCGTTGCTCGTAGAACTTAGCTCTGTCTAGGTGGTTAAAACCAAGATAGCCAAACAATTGCTCAACGGGAGATAGCTCTTTCTTAAGAGTTCCAGAGGCCATCCTTAACTCTCCTTCTCTAGCCCATCGGTTAGTCTCTAAGCCTTTATGAAGAATAGGAGGATGGAGAACTTCCCTAGCTATCTCAGGAGGAAGGCCGCTATCAAGGTAATACTGATATCTTGCTTGGCTTGTACCGAAAGCAGAAAGGGAACCTAGGATAGTCTTTATCAGAGCAGCCCCAATACCGTACTCGATATCAGGAGCTAACTCAGGAGCAGCCAAAGAAGAGGATATATTAGCAGCTTTAAAGGTATCCTTAATAGTGTCCCAGAAAGGAATGTCTTCTGGTTTGATACCGGCTCCTGGGATTATATTAAGGCTTTCTACCTCATCCATTAAGGTTCCTACTCCAGCGAGTCCGTAAATAAGCATATCCTCTAAGCCTTCACTATCGGAGAAGCTACCAAGGAACTCTCTTATTAGCGCCTTAGGATTTAACCCACTCATCTCTAGAAGCTTTAACGGGTCTTTAATAAGAGGCATAGCGGTAATACCACCGAGGAGTAGCTGCATTGCTAGGTGAGTTCCTACCGCTTTGTAGTCCTTATCGCTTAGTCGATTACGGAGCCAACGGAGCTGAAAGAAAGGGAACAATCTAAAAGCAAATAAAGGAGCAGCATAGCCTCTACTAATGGGAGGGCGGTTAGCTTTTGAGTAATCAAACTGAGTCTCTCTTACGAAGTCTTCAGCAAACTTCTGACGCTCGGCTCCTTTTAACTTCTTCTTATTAGCTACCTCAAAGCCAATAGCAAAAGCCACCATCCGGTTGAGCTTTTCTGTTTCTGAGAAGAGTAGAAGAGGGGCATCAGCTAAGTCCTTACCACCAAGGATAGGAACCTTGCTAGAGATTTTACCTAGTTTCCTTTTACCAGCTGCCTGTCCTGTCATTGCCTTAAGAGCTTCAGCGGATACAAGACCTTCTTTAACTGCTAAGTCTAAACCATCTGATAGTTCTTGCTGCGCTTGGCTTAGTTGCTCCTTGCTTAGCTTTTTTTTCTGAAGATTAGTAAGCCTTAAGAATCCGACTCCAGCTGCTTTAGCTCCTTTTCTAGCTCCTAGGTGATGGATGGCCTCAGGAAGCGTCATCGTAAAAGTCTGGGTTCCGTTAACAAGAGCAGTAACAGGACGAGATAAGAACCACATAGCCATAAACTGACGGAGCTGTTGAAACTCTTCGGTTCCTTTTCTTACATACTCTATGTCCTCCTTGGCTCTGTCGTAGAGGTTCTTATTGATAATCTTCTTGTTATCTACTGAGAGCTTTTGAATAGCTCTCTTCCTGCCCTTGGCGTCCTTACCTTCAGTAAAGATAGAGCCTATTTTAACGTTCCCTCCGAACTTGATATCATCAAGCGCCATACGAAACTCTTTGGCTTGCATCTTATTAGCGTGCCAGTAACTAGCTCCTAGAGCATAGTCGTTGATAGCTCTCTCAAGGTTCTGAGTGAAACCAGGGACTAACTTAGCTTTAGTTAGCTTACCTCTAAATCCAGTAGGCTCATCTAGCTTCTTGACATCTACTGTAACCATCAGGTCTTCTTCGCCAACCTCAGGAACTATACCTAGGTCTCTAGCTCTCTCAATTATATCGGTAGGCAACATATCAATGCCTTCTACATTTGTGTCCTTAAGGGTATCAGAGACTATTTGCTTCTTGGTGTATCCCTGTTCGCTCAACATCTTAATAGTAGCTTGCCGCTCTGCTTCTGTCTCATGGAGAGAGAACCAACCTTTCTTGTCCTGTTCGCCATAAGGAGCCGACTTGTCAACGTAGTCATCTACTTGAACTATTAGCTTCCCGAACCTTGTAGCCGGAACGTAGTAACCAGCAGCTAGCTCATCAGCTAGAGCATCTACTCGTTGGTGGTACTTCTCCAGGGTTAGAGCATCAGCCTCTACTTCAAAGTCTCCGTTAACGCTCTTCTGTATAAACCTAGGGACATCTGCTTTAAGAGCTTCTCTTATCTTCTCAGTGAAGTGAATCATTGTCTTTCTTACTGCTTGATAGGCAGCGACGTCTTCTTCAAGGAGGCCAAGGTTTTTCATCAAGCTTTGCTTAGACTCTGAGTAATGAAGCCCGTGTTCGCTAGCTATCCTTTGAGTCATTAAGGCTTTGTTGACTCTGGCCTTACCTTCGGTTGAGTGGGTAGAATAAGGAGCTAGTGACTCAGCTGCTTCTGCTACGTTTACTTGCTGGATATCAAAGAGCTTCAGCATCGCTTCATACACTCTTCTATAGAGCGGAGACTTCTCAGCTAAGGTCTTGCCGAACGTTATCCTTTGTCTTGCTTTTCCAAGGACTTTATTCTCAGTGCCGAATATCTCTCCACTAAGGAGCCTCTCCGCGTCGTCTCTGTAATCAGGAGCCTCAGTAGATAAAGACTTGTCCTTTGGCCTTAAGGCGTCAGTTACCATCTTGCTAGTAGCTTTGTATCCTTGGTAGGCGTTCTTGGCTAGGAGAGCTGGCCAATGTTGGAACATCATGTCTACCCCTGCTTCTGAATGGAGGCGGGCAGTGAGAGCCCCTATAGGGTCTATAGGGTCATCAAGAGGGTCATCAAGAGGGTCATCAAGAGGGTCGATAGGTTTAGTTGCTTTAGGTTTTGACTTACTAACCACACCTCGGTAGGCAGCTTTATCAAAATGCTCATCTAACCACTCTCTAAGAGTTGGGGCTTGTTGAGGAAAGGTCTTTTGAAAAGACTCCCATATCTTGCGGAAGAATCGACCTATATCTCTCATCAACCTCTGGGCTTTCGTCTCGGCAATATTATTAGGGTTCATTGCCCATTCAGCTATTTGATTAGCTACCCATTCGTCAAAGCCAGACTCCTCTCCGAACCTGTAATTATAGTATCTGGTTCCTTTGTACATCTTAAGGGGTTTTCTCCCTGTCCCTTCTCTATTTTTCTCTTCTGCCATATAGAAAGCCCCTAGATGCCTATCGGCCTCGCCAATGGTTTTCTTCTTTAAGGCATTATCTCTTGCCGCTTCCCATTCCTTACGCATTGCTTCTCTAATCTCAGGACTTTTTTGGAGGAGGTATTCATCTACTGCATGAGCTAGTTCATGACTAGCTACCGCAAGATTCTTGGGGCTCCATTCTCCTGTCTTAAGACCTATAACTACAGACATCGGGACACCCGAAGAGGTTAGGCTAGCTGAGCTTGTAAGGTGAACTCCCTGAACCGTAGGTCTCTTATCATATTTGTACTCATCGCCTATTTTACTGATGATCCTTTTTGCTGAAGTATAACTTTCATAATCCTCTCGGCCTATCGCAAAGCGAGAGTCTGGATGGAGAGGGCGGTCTCCATCTATCAATGAATAGGTCTCGTACCCTGCGAGCTTGTCAAAGGTTCCAATAGTTAAAGTATTAGGAGAATACTGAGTTCCCGACGCTGGACTTAAATAGAAACCAGCTATAAGCCCATCTAGATGGTCTCTTAGCTTAGGGTTTAAATCCTCTGAATACATGGCTCCAGTCTTTCTAGAGAATATAAAATCCCTCGATTTGGGGAGTGGAGCTTCGAAAGCAGGGGGAGGTGGAGGAGCATCACTTGGGGTAGTGTCTCCCATCTGAGAGAACTCACCATCTTCAGGAATAGGAGGTACATCCCCAAGCGCCTCTTCAGGGGTTTGGTTAGGATTTCTATCGTAAGGATTATACTCAACCTCTCCTGGGTTAGGTTCTAGACCAACTGTTGTAGCTACGTCTCCAGGCTCGATAGGTTTAGTAGGTCTTGAATAATCTCCCTCTCTTTTGATTTGGTCGTCTACTGAAGGAGGGGCTGTCTGAGTGCCAGTAGGTTGCTTGACTATCTTTTGAGCATTAGGGTCGTTAAGGACTTTGTTTGTAATCTGGTTAAAGGTTTCCTCGTCTACTTCTCTTTGTTGGGCAAACTGTCTTTGGATATTAGCCTTATGAACTGAGTTAACCCCATGGCCAACTCCTCCCATTATTCCACCTGAGGTAGTACCAACGAGTCCTGAGTAGCCTATTTCTCTAGCGGCTTCACCTAGAGTAGGCATATCCCTGTCCTTAAGGGCAACTCCATAAGCTATATCCATTGCAGCTTGAGAGCCTTCTTCTATTCCTTCTGATACTCCGGTCTTTGCTACTCTCTTGATTCCTGAGGAGATGCTAGGGTCTAGGAACTTCCCTACAGGGAGTCTTTCAAGAGCAACTGTTCCCACTCCGTAGAGACCACCAAAGCCAGTAGCTGCCTCGTACCCGTAGCCAGCATCTCTTAACTCTGCATACTCATCACCAGCGCTAGTACTCCCAAAGTAACCAAGGGTAAGAGGAGAAGCCAAAGCAGCGGGAGCGGATATAGCACCAGCGGCAAGGATAGGTAGAGCAGCCATAGTAGAAGAACCCACATCATAAGCTAATCCTTTTGCAAAGCTATCATCAGCTCCGAATCTATCTCTTGATACTTGAGCTACTAAATCAGAGTTATCTCTTATGTTCTCGCCGTAACGTTGGAGAGGGTTATCGTCCCAGCCAAAACCAGCTGCGGTATCTCCCGCCCATTCCATTACTCCCCCAAGAGGCTTAGCTATCTGAGAGGCTGCCCCAGCTGCCATTTGACCGCCCCAGGTATTCATAGCGATGTTGGAGAGGGGCTCGTTGATATAGTCGTTAACAACTTCAGATATAGGCTCCGTAACGCGATTAGCTAGAAAGCTATCCCCGTGGTCGGCTCTGCCAAATTCCATGTTGACGTCCGTACTAGGTTCAGGAGCTGGACTAGAAAGCCTATCTTCAAAGCCCATCATGAAGTCTATTTCTTGAGGAGAAGGGTCGTAACCGCTACCAATACGGCTCTCTAGATCCATCATGCGGTCTACTTCTTGAGGATTGAAATCATCACTCATGAGTTATTTCCTTGCTGCTAGTTCGGCTCTTTTCTTGGCGAGGTAGTCTCGTTGCTTCTTACTTAAGGTTTGGTTTGCTTTGGCCATGTCTTCGGGAGTAGGAACTGGTTGAGGGTTCGCCCCGCCTTGAGGGACGTTTAGTCCTAGGCTACCAAAAAAGTCGTTGCCTCCTCCCTGTTGGGTCTGGAGAGATTTTAAAGCCTTAAGGTCTTCTAGCTTTTGGTATCCTTGGTCTCTCTCAAGGGCAGCTGCCTCAAGCTTGTTCACTGTTACTATTCTCTTCTTATCAGGACTTACCATCTTGATAGGGTCATGCTCTCCCTTTCTTATTCCGGTTGCAGTATCGCTAATTATAACTCCTTCAGGACTTAGTATCCTTTGTCGTTGCTCGTCGCCGTTATAGTAAATCTGGGACTTGTTTGGTTTAGGAGGTTTTGGTTGAGCCATCTGACGTCTCCCCATTCCCAGGGAGTCAATAAGAGATTGAGTAGAGTCTTGAGTTTGAGCTGCTTCTTGGATAGCTCTTTCGTCGATAGTACCAATAGAACTCATAAGGTTACGGAATTGGCGTTGCCTCATATCATCTTCAACTTGGTCTAAGTACCGTCCTTCCTGGGCGTAGTTAAGACCACCTCTAGTATCTCCTTGTCTCATCATTGTAGCTGATAGCTCATCTATTACTTGATCCATTGGACGTCCTGCATCAAAAGCTTCTGAGGCTCTAGCTGCTATCTCTGCTTCTCTTGATTGCTGTTCGATGATGTCTTGTATCCTTAGCTGATTAAGCTGAGAAGACTCATCCTCATACATCTGGCGACCGTGGTCATATGGTTGGTAGCTAAATAGACCGGTAGAGTTGTAGTTAGGAAGAGGGGATGCCTCATACATTGCAGCTGAAGGGTATCTTGGAGTAGCCATGCTTATAGTCCTAATAGTCCACTAATTAAATCCATTCCTGAACCTAGAAGGTTAGAATCGGTAGTAGCCGCTCCTTGAGAAGCTATAAGGTCAGCAGTAGTAGTAGAAGGGGCAGGTGGGATAGGAGGTATATAAGGAATACTTCCACCACCTCCACCACCGCCAGTAGCAGGAGCGGGTCTAGCGTATAGTTGAGCTATGATGTCGGCAGCATCACGTCCGTATTGAGTACCTAAGTCAGCTGTTGCAGCAGCTGCATCATAGCCATAGCGAAGAGGAGACTGAGCTGTTAGTAGCTCCATCGTCCTTAAGTAGTTATCAAACTGGTTCTCTTCACCTCGTTGGGCTCTATCCGCTTCGTTGTTCAACATTGTGTAGAACCTGTCGGCAGCTCTCTGTCTACGTTCAGCATCTTCACTAGCAAGCGTTAAGGCTCTATCTCTAAAGGTAGCTCCTAGCTCGTTCTGGAATCTTCTATTCTGTTCAGCTTCTGCTCCTGAGGCGGTTAAGCCTTTAGCAGCGTAGTACCTATCAAGGGCGCGTTCTCCTTGCTCCTGTTCCCAATCGAAGGTTGGTTGTAGGGAGTTCTGGATATATTGCTGAGCGTCTGTAACAGCGGTTTGAGGGAAGAGTCCTTGCATTATCTTGCTTATCTCAGCAGCGTAGTCTCTTCTAGCTTTCTCTTCTTCCTCAGGAGTAAGGATAGGGGCTACTACCTCAGGGACATCCTCTACAGTATCAACAGAGGTATCAATATCATCAGGATTAGAAGTAGTTATAGGAGTGTTAATAGTACCGAGCCTATCGTTTCTCTTGTTAACTCTATCAAGCCTTGATTGGATTAGTCCTGTTCTTTTTGGAGAGAGATTACCTGAGTCTATCCGTCCTTGGAGCTTGTCGGCTCTAGCATCTAACCTGTTTTGCTTTCGTTGAATCTTGCTACCGAACTTATCTTGGAGTCTTCCTACTCGAGTCTCAAGGCGGGCTCGCTTCTCATCGCTGAAGTTTCTATCAGGGTCAGCTAGTCTATCTTGGATACGGCCTAGACGGTTTACTCCTTTTCTTACTCTCTTACTCTTGAACCTTCCCGCTTTCGGGATTCTGTTACCAGCTCGTCTTGCCATCACCTTCTCCTTATAAAATTCTTACCGTCCCATTCGTAGCCAGCTCCTCCTGTTCCTACGTTTCGTCCTGAGGCTTGAGCGGCTGCTACTTGGGCTGCTACTTCTGCTCCGTATCGGTCGGCTACGGGGTTGTTGTTAGCTCTAGGAATCTTCGTTCCTGAGCTTCCCCAGTTTGCATCTACGTTAGGAGTGAGGCCGCCTCTTTCAGCTGCTTTATTTAAATCTACTCTTGATGTTTGTTTTGGTCTCTCTTGTATTCGTACCTGTTGATTAGACTCCCTGCTATCAGGCTTGGTAGCCATTCGACTATCTTCCTTGGGAGCCTCTTTAAAAATAATACCAGCTTCTTCAAATTCCTCTTTACGGGATGGGACTCTGCCATTGTCTTTTATTCCTCCTGAGCTTACTTCTGAGAAGAGTTCTCTAGCTCTATTTTGTTTATCCTTGTGGATAAGGATGTCTCCTTTATCACTTACATATGCGTCTTCTTTAATTAGTCTACTTACTAGGTCTTTCTGTTGAGAGTCGTTAAGGGAGAAGTAATCATCGCCAAAGACTTCTGCGTTTCCTAGTACTCCTTGAAAGTGAGTGGGGTCTTCCTTGGCTAAGTCTAGAGCTTTATCCCAACTCCATTTCTGGCCAGCGTACTTACCGTCTTGCCAGGTGTTATTATTAGCTTCAGCTGTAGCTCTACCTTGCTCCAGCATCTTGCCCCAACCTTTAGTGTTCTTTTTGACTTTGTCTAGCCTTTCTCTTTGGTAGTCCTTAGTAGACTTATGAGAGAGGCCAGTAGCGTCCTGAATCTTATCCGATACTAAGGATAGTCCAGCGGTAGGGAGAGCCATTGCAAGCTTTTGAGGAGTAGATAGCCTGTCTCCTTTAGCAAAGTCATAAGCTGTTTTGCCTCCATAGGCTACCGCTGCTAGAGGGGGAACGTAGCTAGCAAGGTGGGAGTAGTTAGTAGCAACTGTACCATCACTCATTAACTTTCCTGGGAGGCCGAACTTGCCAGGAGCGCTTCCTACTACTTCAGGAGCTGATGAGCTTACTACTTCAGTTGCTGCTTCTTTGCCTAGGTATCCGTCAGCTAGTTTCCGTAGTCCTTGACCTATAGCCTTACCAGGACGGGGTTGTTGAGCTTGAGCTTGCTGAGCTTGCTGTTGTTGTAGGCGCTGGAGTACTACTGGAATCAACGCAGGATTCTGTTGTAGTAACTGAGTCAGCAATAGCTGTTGAGAAGCACCTAGTTGAGCCATTTAGTAACCGCTCCGTAGCATGTGATTAGGCAACATAGAGCCTATCTTAGAGTCTGCTCCCATTTGGAGAGCTGGTTTAGTTTGGTTAAACTTTGCTTGTTGTTCTGGGGTTTGGAAGAAGGAGGCTAGGTTAGTAAGTCCTTGGAGACCAGCAATACTAGCTGCGGTATGGTGGGGGAGTACTTCCTTTCCGGCTTGGCGATATGGCTTTAGGAACTTACGGCCTCTCTTCATTTGGTTCTTCATGACCTTGAGACCTTTCTGTCCGGCTCTTATTCGTCCTGCTTCAGCTGCTCCGTGGCCTCCGTCTCCACCAGCTCCTCCGCCTCCTCCTTGTCCGTAGTTGGCAAGGTGGTTAAGGTAGGCTTCTCGGTTAGCCATTGCATTGTCGTACTTTTCTTGTTCTCTTTGCTGGACGATAGAGGCTATATCATCTCGGTGTTGTCCTGAGTTGTAAGCATCATAGAGCCCGAAACCAGCGGATACTACAGGCTTAATAGAGTCAAGAGATACTCCGATTAGGTTTTCTAGAAAATCAGCCATATTTTGCTCCTTATGTCCTTATTGTCCTTATATTAGGGGCTGAGGCTTAAATTACGTAACCTCAATGTTCCAATCTTTATGCCAAACCTTTACTACTAGCGACCTAGCATGGGAGTAGATAGCGATACTCGCCTCTGTTACGGACAAAAGCCTAAAGGTATGGGTTCCAGCTGAAGGGGCTACAAAGCCATAAATATTAAGATTAGCAGCGTTCCCATCTGCCTCTACAACGAGGCTTCTATCATAGGATTGGACTATGGGCTGGACAAAATCCATGCCAGTACTAAGGCCGGTAGTAGAATCCATAGTTAGAGCAAGCCCAACGTACTTCTCAGTGGCGGTAGTATTAGTAAGGGAGGCGTTCCCAAAGACTTCCACAAACTCACCAGCTAATGTTGTTATTTCTATTGCTGCGTCAGGGTCAAACACTGCTCCGCTATCGCTACTAGTAGTGTAGTTGTTAGTACTGTTAGTGTAGGTGTAAATAGAGAAGGGAGCGTTTCTAACTCCTTCAAGGGTATTAACCTTGTCGCTTAAGGATTGTCGCCACTTAGTAAGAAGATGGTCTCCTTTTGCTAGCGGGGCTTTAAGGATGCTTATAATACTCATCGAGCGAGTACCTCTATGTCCTCCTCTGCGTCTATATGAAGTACTGGAATAGGGGAGTCGGAGTATATCTCATATTGGCGGGTACGGTAGATGCCTCTTGGTTTTAGCCTTACTACGTGTTCTGTTTCGCCTATCTCTCCTAGGTCTATTTCTATTTCGTTGCTCCAAGTATTAGAGCCATTGTCCTTATACCTAAGCATCATCTTCCCGCCTGTAACTGGAGAGTTATCAGTACCTCTTTTCATTATGAGCCTTAGCTCGTGGGAGCGCTTGTTCTTGGTGGTGCCAAAGTTGATATGGCCTGAGGTTTGAGAGAAGCGGATAGGGGAGCCGTTGTCGGTGTAGACTTCTGAGGATAGGTTATATAAGTCGCTAGACGCTTGGGTTCCTACTAACCGGAGGCTCCAATCGGGGATGTACTCAAAGGCAGTAAAAGGCATAACTTTATAGTTACCCGCTGAGGTATACTCTCCCCATTCTGACCAAGAGTCATTGTCCGTATTAAGGCAAAGGGTTCTACTCTCAGCTGGAAACTGAAAGATGATTAGCTCCTTACCAGCTAGTTCAAGTCTAAAGCTCCAGCAATCAGATACTACAGATAGCTTCTGAATCTCCTTGTCGTAGTCTTCTGATACGTATTCAAGGTTTCCATCAACGTAACGGACGAATCGTTTGTTTTGATTTAGCCAGTAGATACCAGTGTCGGTGTTGACAATAGAATAAGGAGCAATGCAGCCAGTGTCTATAAACCCTCCGTCTATCCTTGAGAAAGGATTGGTTCCGTCGTTTTGCCAAATCTCTACCGAGTGAGTTCCGAACAGGAATAGTTCTCTTCTAAAAACATGAAGGGCAGTTAGTAAATCAGGACGGCCTACAGCTTGAGCGAAATCATTAGCGTTCCAAGAGATATAGCCGCCAGCCGAAGGAAGGGAGCCGTCACTGTCTGAGAATCTAAAGATTTGGCTGTTGAGATCATTGGCTATAATATAGCCGTCTAAGAAAGCTACGTGAGAAGAGTCAAACCAGTTAGAGGGGCTTGTAGCGTTTAGGAATTGAAAGAACCTAAAGTCGCCTATCTTAGTAGAGCCGGAATAGAGGAAAGTATCATAAAAGCAGTTTACCCCGTTGGAATAAAATAGGTTTGTTCCATTGCCAACTGCCGACACCCGATAAGGAGAGCTAAACGGAGCGTCGCTAGTCATAGTAGAGTTCGTGGTATAGTTGGTGCGGTGACGAATAGTATCGTAAGTAGCCCCGTCCCTATATAGCAGCAGCATCTCGGTAGGAGTCCAGACGGCGAGTCGAGAGGTATAAGGCCACCAGTACAAGTGACGAATCCCATCATTGATAGGAGCTGCCCCATCTGAGCCAGCGCCAGTGTAAGCATCTCTATTATAGTCAAAGGTTCCGACGTAATCAGTAGGGTTAAGAGTAAGCTCATATCCAGGGCGCTTAACTACAGCACCAGCCTCATCAAGGAAGCAATTGACCATCTTTTGCGAGAAGTCCTTAAGTTCAACCTCGTCTACATTTGTGTAGACAGGAGAGCCTAAAGGAACCTTAACGGTCTTCATTATAGCAGCTCCGCTCTTGCGTGGTAGAGGGTAGCCGTTAGGTCACTAGAGGCTGTAGCAGGATCAGCAGTAAGTTCAAGGTCAATAGAGGAAGTAAAGTCTAAAGTATCAAGGGTATGACCAGGGGAGGCTACAGAGGTGACTGAAGAGTTTGTAGTATAGTGAGTAGTAAAAAGGATTTGAGAAGTCGCACTATTGTTATAAGGAAGGATTTCCATTACAAGCTTAGAGATATCATCTCCTCCATTATCTATTGATACAGTCCTAGTTGCTAAGGTTGAGCCTCCCACCTCCTTAATCCTAAGAACGATAGAGCTAGTCCCTCCGGTATCGTTTTCAAGACGAACAAAGTAGGTGATTCTAATTCCTCTACTAGAGTTAACAGCGTAATCGGGGAGCCCTATCGAGAGTAGTTGAGTTTCATCTGTTGTGTTCGTTACCTCAGCACTGAGACTCTTACGATAGAAAACGCTAGGGGTAGGGCAGGTAATCACATCCATTGCGCTACCTTCATAAGCAGTAATGAAGAACTCCTCACTCGATAAAGAACCAGGAGGTAAGGACGTAGAGCCATCAAGGATAGTAAGGTTAGCAGCTCCAGTTGTATTGTAGTTAACAGTAGCCGACTCTCCGTTCGTACTGCCTGAACCCATACGATTAAGGACTCTAGCTCCGGTCGAGTAACTACCAGGGTCGGCCTCAAGGTCTCCAGTTAAAGCAGTAGTCCCAGATAGGGAGGCGTAACTGTCGAGTCCGTCTCCAGAAGACAAGCTTACATTATCAAAAGTAACTATAGTATTATCATCAGCGTCGTCTATTTGGATTTTATAAGAGCCTTCGCCGTAGGCTTCTGCCCGTCCTGAAGCATCAAGGATAATGGGGTTGGTAGCTGCTACTGACTTATCTTGCTCTGTCCAAGCTGTCTTATTGGTAGTAGTCCCTACCTCATAAGTATAAACCTTTCCTCCACTAAGAGGGTCTCCTGAAGAATCGTTGATACCACCAAGGAGAAAATCAAATTGCTTAGCTGTCATATGCGGGCTCCGATACTGTTATGTCTTCAAATTCTCTATCGCTCTTCATAGCTTCAAAGAGATACTCGTTGTATTGAGATTTGATATAGTCGCGCTCCCTTACGGGGAGACCGAAGTCATCAGCAAGGATAGTTGCTAGTCCGTAGACTAAGGCCATGTAGAAACGTTGAGGAACATCAGGGGTAGCTCCTGAGGTATCCATGTCCTTAAGGCGAGTAATAGTAAGGTGGTAGACAGTAAGTTCAGCTGTAGGTTGAGGCCAGATATACATCGTTGGAGTTGTTATATGGTTGTCTACTGCGATGTAGTAGGGGTATTGAGAGCTTACTTCTTTTGCTATCTCCTCTAAGTATCTTCGGTAAGATATTACTGAGATTTCTACGTCGTTTGTTCCTGATTTGTACCAAGCTTTTTCTACGCCAAGGACGGAATTATCCATCGCCTTAGAAGTAGTATCAGCTGCAAATACTGTGGTTCCTTGAACTAGTTGCCAAAGGAAGATGTCCTTGGTTTGCCATTCCTTAACTAGCATATTGAGAGCTAGAGAGCCTTGAACGCTCATCTCTCCTGGGAGAGTCTGGCCAAGACCGAGCGCTCCTATCTTGATGTAGGCTTGCTCTATTATCTTGGCTCTAGTGAGTGAGAAGTCGTAATCGGTTGTTGCCATAATAGCCTAAAGAAAGGAGGGGAATCTCTCCCCCTCCTAAAACCTATTTAGTTTCCTACAACGTAGAGAACCGCAAGTTGTACTGTACCAGCGGCAGCTGTAGCAGCGGCCACGGCAACAGTGATGTTAATCTCTGTTTCCGCTGAGTACTCGTACAAGTTACCAGCCACTGCTCCATCAGCAGTCAACCGAGCGACTCCTCCTGCTTGCCCAACATCTGAGCTAACAAAGAAGCGATCGGCGTCATCTGAGTCGCCAACATGAAGAGTAACGGCTGGAGTACCGTCAGTATCAATGTCAGTAGACTTAAGGATGATATCAAGGATTAAAGCTCCAGCTGGAACCTTCACACCTTTAACGATATCAGCAGCATCTAGTGAGGTATCCACGCTCGCTGTTCCAACTACCCAAGTAGGGTAGATGTGTGAACGAGCAGGGACTTGCGTTAGCTCCTTGTTGCTAGAAGCGACTATTTTATCTGAGTAATAAGTAGCCATAATTTATCTCCTATCAATTAAGAATCACTAACTTGAGTTCTACCTAAGTACACTCCGATAGAGCCGTATGTCTCACTTTCAAAAGTAGGACGTCCTGCTTTACCGATCATGCACCAAGCGCTACCCTTCTGATTGCCATAGTCGAAATCGTCTTGGACAATCTCAGGTCGCTTACCCCAAGCCCAACAAAGTGATTGTGCTCCGAGAAGCGCACACTTCGCATAAGGAATGTTAGAACCACCGCCAGCATCAGTGCCGATAGGAACATTCTCGTGCTCATGTACCACGACCCCATCCCAAATGGCCGTAGCCCCTTTGAAAAGTGGATTCTCTGAACCACGAACTTCTGCTTCTCTCATTGCTTGTTGAAAAACAGAGTTGGTTTTGAGGTTGAACATTACGTCAGGATGGACAAGAAGTACGAAGTACTCTTTACCCTTAATCTTGACGGGACGAATTGGAACGATATCTCGGTCAAAACCGGTCTTAGCCAAAGTCTTAACGTAAGAGATAAAGTACGGCTCAAGTAGCGAGTTAGCAGTAAGAGCACTAAACGCAGTAGCTGCGGTAGAGGTCTTAGTATAGTTCGCCACTCCAGTGTTAGTAAGGTAGGCAACCCGAGTTGGGTCAACATCTTCCAACAAAGCTTTAAAAAGAAGTGAGTCAATTTTCTCAGCACCCCAATCACGTAGAGCCATTTCTGACTCAGATGAAATGCTAAACATTGCTCGCTGTCTTGTTAAACCACCAGCGTCTCTAACAGCATGACGGTACATCTCTAGTGAGAGGGAGTAGTCATGAGTGTTTAGAGCTTCTTCGTTTCCTTCCAAGATTTGGTCGCCAGTGACGCCAGCTCCTGATAGTCTTTTGCGAATACCGAAAGTAACTTTATCGCCTTGGCCTTTCTCAAGTTGAGTATTGACCTGAACAATTGAGCTAGAATCGGAACCCATAAATCTTTCGAAATAGGATTCCTTTACGGTATCGCGGAATAAGCGCTCTTCCCACGCCTTGCGGGTCAGAGCATTATCGGTTGCAAAAGTAGTCTTTGCCATTTTTTAACTCCGCTAAATTAGCTAAGAGCTTCTTTGTTCGAGAATGGCATTAAGTTCGTCGTCTGAGATGTCAGCGAGTTCGGACTCATCCACAGAGAGCTGTCTGACCTGAGAGCTTCCACCAGTCGCTGAAGAAACAGGGGCTGGCTTGCTAAGGTTTGACTCCACAGATTTTAAAATCTTATGGGGCTTAGCCTTTAACTCTTCTATTTGCTTCTGCTGCTCCTTAGCGAAAACAGCAACTTGTCTAAGCAAATTCTCAGCCTTTTGTCGCTTGTGAAGTTGAACTAACGTGACTGCATCGGTGGTATACGGATTATTTGCAAAGCCTTTGATGATATCAGGGTCAACACCGTCCTCCTCCAAACATTGAACCATACCTTTAAGGTTCCATTCTTTGTTTGGGATGTGACGTTGAACAGCTTTCTGGTTCTCAAGAGAAGCAACCATAGCAGCTTGCTCTATCTCGATAGCCTCTAGCTTATCCTCGTTCTCCTTAATCTCTAGCTTGGCGTCCACTGCCGCCGATGGGTCAGATAAGAACTCTTCTTCACCTAGCTTTTGAGCCAAGATGTCGTTCTTCTCTTTGAGCTGTTTCCGTAAATCACCTAGTTCGTTAGAGCGACGTTTAATGAACTTCTCTTTCTGCTCTAGCTGTTCTTCTAGTTTTTTTACGTATTCAGGTGATATCTTCTGAGAAGCTTCTTGAGTCTCTTCTTCGCTAGTGTCCTGAGATTTCTCCTCAGTAGCTTCAGAAGTTTCTCCCTTCTCGGATTCTTCACCTTGCTCAGTTTCTGGGTCAGGCTCTTGTGAGGCTTCTGCTTTAAGCTCTCCATCTAGAAAGGCTTGAATGTCTTCATCGCTCGCTTCTGTTAGCTCTACGAATCCGTCATCCTGAGGCGCTTCTTGTGAGGGTGAGGTCTCTACAGTTTCTGCTTCTTGAGTCTCTCCTGATTGGTTTTCATTTCCCATCTATATTTCCTTTACGGGTCGCTTTTGCGGTCTGTCCGTGAGGTGAATGTAGGGGAGAGAGTCCTTAGCGAGTAAGGGGTCAGAATTGTTCGGCTACAAAAGAGAAGGTTTCTCCGTTGATTTCTATATGTTCAACAGGTTGAGCCTGTCCTGATGCTTTGAGTTTCTTATACTTACGGATAGCTCTTACTAGGTCGGTATCAGATACGGTTGAGTCCTTAGCTGGGGCTGGTAGCTGGACAGAGCGGTATTGAGAATCCCAATTTGGCCGAGAGAAGCTAATATCAAGAGGCTCTTCTTGCTCTATTACCAGAGGAACCGGTTCAGAAAGGAGGAGTAGCTCGTTGATTTTCTCAGAGAGTCCTTCAGCCGTCCTTAAGACTTCGTCCTTAGAACGGATTTTCTCGAACTTAACCTTGGTTGGTTTTGGTTTCTTAGGGGCTGGCTTAGCCTTAAGAGTCTCCTTAATCCTTGAATCATCCTCTTTATATCCTTGAGAAAGGATGCCTAGTCTTCGCTCAAACTCAGCTCTAGATTCAGGAGTAGGGTCAGAAAGGCCACCGCCTACCTGCTCTACTGGTACTTGAGAGCCAACAAGAGGTTGAACAACAGAGGCAGAAGCTGAAAGGACGGAAGGGGTAGCAGTAGCGCTCTGGACTATGTCAAAGCTTGGTTCGTTTACAGAGGCAGTAGCAGTTAATACGGATGGAGTTACCTCATCGTTGAGCCCAGTAGAAACAGTCGGAGCTTCTACGGAGCTAGTAGCTGATAGGGTTGAAGGCGTAACCGTAGCTGATACTTCAGCTGATACAGTAGGGGCATTAAGGACAGTCTCTGAGTTAAGGACGGTTGGGGTGGCCGTAGCGTTCTGTATAGCTGTTACCGTAGGAGTTTGAACTCCTGAAGTTACTGTAAGGACAGAGGGGGTAACGGTAGCATTAGAAGCCAAAGAGACGGTAGGAGTCTCTACAGAGCTGGTAGCTGATAAGACAGAGGGGGTAGCTGTCTCGTGGATTTCAGCGGATACGGTAGGAGCTTGTACCGAAGTAGTTGCTGACAAAACAGAGGGTGTTACCGTTGCGTTTGATATTAAATCCAGCGTAGGAGCTTGTACTGAAGAGGTCGCCGATAAAGTAGAGGGGTTGACAGTAACGCTTGTCCCTGCGCTTGCAGGGGGGATGGAAACCGTCATTACTACATAATCCTCAGAACTACTTGTGAAAGTCCCAGGATTCTCAGATGTGCTAGAGGTAGTAGACTTATAAGCTATGTTGGTAGTAGCAGAAGCACCAGAGCCAGGGTTTTCAGATAAGAAACCACTATAGCCACTAGGCGCTGCACTTGCCGCTGCTGAACGGTCAATACCTGCAAAGGCTTCATATAAGTAATCGTCCGAACCGCCACTAGGTGTATGACTAGGGGGGTCTGCGTTACTTCCTGCCCCTGTTCCCGTAGTTGCTTCAACATTGGCAATATCTGGAGAGCCTTCGTATTCTACAAATATCCAGCTACCCCTAACACTTGGGGAAATAGTGAACGTACCATCGTCACTACCAGTAAGCTCTCTTTTAAAAACTGCTGCGGTACAGTGCGTACTATTGTTTAATATCGCTACTTGGGTGTAGCCACTTAAAGAGATTGTAGTGCTATTGTCAGTAGTGACAAAGACTAAACCAAGGTTGCCGCTAGTAGTACTAGAGGCTGCTGACATAGTGCCGCCACTGGCGTTAAAATTGCCTTGGCTTGTTTGCCCGCTTTTTCTATTTGGTGCTACCACTATATGCCCTTAGTCTCTATCACCAGTTTTAAAACGGCTAAAATCACTGCTGTTATAACTAGCCATGCAATCTTACTTGTGTTTGACTCAATCTTTTCAACTCGACTTGCCACAGTTTCAATCTTTGCTAGCTTAATCTGTAGCTCGCTTATTTCTTCGTTCAGTTTCTCGTCCACGGCTGTTTGTCTCTCTAGCTCTTTAGTTATGTAATACTCGTAATCATGAGGCATAGCGTGTCCTTGCCCTGTCGACAATTTCACCGAACCAATCTAAATCGATTATCTGACTAATAAAATATCGCTTTCCTGTTCTTTGCGCCCTACAAGCAGAGACAGATAGAAAAGCAGGTTTGTAACTTCCATCAGGCATAATGTAGCGCTTTATCATGCGATAGCTTTCAACATCTCCACTGATTATTTTATCCACTTTTTGATCATCCCCATCGATGTCATCAGGATGCGTTATATCTTGCCATCTAAGCTGCTGGAGTTCCTGTTCTGGACGCTGAAACAGATCACATGCCGCTGGATTTACTTCTAAGAACCAGCCATCAAAATCAACAATGCAGATAGCGATAGGGGAGTACTTTAGCGCCTCAGACCATCTAGCTCTAAACTCGCTTCGACGCTCGGCTGCATAAATGATTTGCGGTAGGAAGCTTTCTGAGTCTGCGGTAGCGCTATGCCCTGAGCCTACCATCTCCTGAAGGGCTGCTAGATGGTCGCTTATAAAATAATCTCCCATTGCCCATAAGCTACGTAATATTGATTATACCTTCACTCGCCCATTGGATAGTAAAAGTCCCGCTAGAGACCGTTTGCACACCACCAAAGTCAATAGAAGCAAGGATGAAATTAGCAGTAGTGTCATCAAGGACGCAGTGGTAAGCGCTAAAAGTAGCACTTGTCCAAGCTTCATCAGCTGCATCGAAGACTCCTTCGTTATCAACGTTATCAACTGTAACTGTTTTTGATGCGAGAGCTTCACCATCAGCTGTATAGCCAGTACCAGAAATTTCATTTGCTGAGATGTCTGCCCATTGGTCGTTAGTTACTGAGCTTGCTGCAAATGAATGGGAGTTATCAAGGAGCTTGGCTCTAACCGTGTCGTTGACAAGGTCAAAGGTTCCTTTCATTACTTCGCTCTTAAAAATGTTATACAATCCCGAGGCCATTATTCACTCTCCTTAGCGTAATAGAAGAAATTGGATTTAAGAAACTCTAGCTCCTCATCTGATTCGGCGAGGCTGTAAGTCTCATAGGGTTGTTGATGGTGAACGGTGAGGGTGGGTTTGTTGTTGCTTTTGTTAACAAGGAGGGAGTCTATTTGATATCCGTATGGCTCTATCGCCTTACGGACTTCCTCAAGATACTCGGCTTCAGAAGCTGCCCTCTCTCGAAGTTCTCTCAACTCAGGCTTAGTAACCGCAAAGGTCGCATAGCCGTCAATAAAAGTCTTATCAAGCTTTTTTAATTTCATTCTTATTCAACTCCAATCTTGGAACTTTAACCAAAACATCCTGCCTTCCACTTGCCCACTTCGTCACAACTACTGACTCGGCGGCAATGTTTGGAACTATCTGTCCGTTTAAGACTCGGTAAGGAGCAACGTCTTTTGGCTTAGACTCAATGACTTCTACGATTGTGTCTTCTTCTTCTCTTGCCAAATAACCCACCATTTCAGCCTTAAAAATGGGGGAGAATTAACTCCCCCACCAACTAACAAACTACACAGGGACACATGCAGTAACTTCAAACTAAGATATGACTCGAACTATCTTTCCTGAACCATCGGGCTTATCGATAACCTCGTATGTTTCTTCGGTCGCCACGGACGGGAACGAGTCTTGTCCTGGACTGATTGTAGGGGGTGTTTCTTCCGTTGCGTAACCCCCCGATGAATCGGCCAAGGACGGCTCCGGCAATCCTTCTGGACTCTGAGTAGACACGCCGTACTTCTCAGCTACCTCAGGAGGAATCTGTCCTTTCGCTATCAAGGTCTTAACTATCTCAGTATCTGATTGAGTCGCTACGTTCTCGGACTCTGCTTCTTGTTGAGCTGCAAGGCTTTCAAGGAGCCGTTGCTTAACTCCTTTCGTCATCCCAGGCATGTACTCTATCAGCATATCCTGAGGTATCTGCATCCCGCCTTCGACTGACTCCTTAAGAACCATCCAAGTTGACAATCTCATAGAAGGAGAAGCTTCTGTTTCGCTGACGGTTACATCAAGAGTAGCCACGTCAGTCTCTTCTAAGGCTCTTATGATTTCCTCTTCCGGCCACTCCTCAAAAGGTTGACCACCTAGCATCATGTCTTGGCTAGGGTCGATATCATTCTGGGAAGCTAGTAAGCGGTAGATACGCTCAGGAGTCCAGTAGCGTTGTATTAAAGGGATTAGCAAGCGACCTAATCGCTTCTTGGCAAAACTTAAAGCATCGAAGATAAACTCATTCCCCGCCATTGCTTGCTCTTTGCGGTGGAGTAGGTGAGAGCCTGATTCGTTTGCTCCTGAGGGTTCCATGTTGATATTAAGGAGCTGCTCAACGGTTTGGGCTCCTAGCTCAAGAAGCGCTACTATCTCGTTCGGGAACTTGGTTCCCTCTTCTTTCATAGGGACGTTGCTAATTGAGGTAACTTTGAATTGAGAACCTGGGATAGAGCTAGTGCTCCTGAACTTCTCTTCCTCGTTCTTATCTACAAAAGTAGTAGAATCAAAGAACCAGTTATAAGTAGCCATCCGGTTGATAATATCTACTAGTTGTGAGTGGCGCTTATTTACTTCCCTTTGTGGGTCTTTAGCTGCTTCTATTTTCCCGTAGTAGTGGTTGCCTTCCTTGTAGCAGTAGATAGGGACGATATGGAAGTCGTTAACGGGAAGATCAGCTGGGTTCTCATCTGAGAGAACAACATTACCAGCTATCCTTGTGATGCGGATATAGGAAGTAAGACGCTCTAAAACTACAAACCCTGGGAAGTCTCTCTTGATTGCTTTAATATCCTTAGGCTTCCAACCGTGGGCTTCGTAGATAAAGCCAGTGTCTGAGTGGACAAGGTAATGCTTCTTTGTATACACCTTCCGTTGACATTCAAGGACGCGATACTCCTTACGGGCTAGGTCAACCATTACTGTTTCTTTACCAAGGACTCTTGGGGTTACATCATAACGGTTATCGCTATGGGCGTATTGCCGTCCTGGGAATCGGAGGCTATGGGAGTCGCTACGGTTAGAGCCTTCATAGTAGTTAAAGTCAATCTCGATATCATCGGCTTTGTCTGGCCAGATTTGTTTCATCTTCTCTTTCGAGTAAATCTTCTCTTTGAATAGGTACTCACAATCTGCGAGGTCTTCTTCTTCGTGGCCACCACAAGATAAGTCATCGGGGTTAAGGCGACGAACTTTAATATCTCCAAGGAGGGAGTCATCAAAATCAACAAAAACTTCATAACTACCCCGCCCTCCGATTGCCGCGTCCTTAAAGGATTTACTTTCTTGGCGGTGGAAATCACAAGAATCAAGGATGTGCTTAGTGACGTAAGTGTAGATATCAGCAACAACAGCATCAGATTCCTCCTGAGGTAAAAACTCAAGGTCAGTACGTTGTTGCATTTGAAGGCCAGAAAGGGTGTCGATTCCCTTGCCAACATAGTTGATAGTTAAACAAGCTCGACCTAGAGCTTTAAGCTTAGACTTCTGTTGAGTAGTCCATTGTCTTTCGCCGGTGTAGAATCCTCTAGACTCGTCAGCGTCCTTCTTGGATTTGCCTTCTATTTCTTGGGATTCTCGATATAAGGAGATTACTTCTGATACTTTTTCGTGGTCTTTCTGGGCTTGGTTTTTATGAGACTCCTTGTATTCAAAGAAGTCAGAATGGGTATGACCATCTTCAGCTGGTAAGATAACCCAGCCTCCAGGTTCTAAAACTTGTCCTGTTTGCTCGTCTATCTGCTCTGGAACCCACTTCATCTCATGGGTGTGGAAAGTCGCCTTACTTCCTGAGTTGGTAAGGAATCCGATTCCGTTCTCTTCATCTAGGTAAGCAATATGATTATGGGAGCCCCGTCCTGTGCCGACCTTATCGGTAACTAAAATCTTCTGCATCTACATTATCATCCAAGATTTAGAACCGCCTACTTCATTGTATCGCTTCATGTAGGCTTCCATCCACTTGTCTACAGTATTTTCCTCATCCTCGTCAGGGGGCGGTTCAGCCGGAAATACGTAGTCCTTCATGATGTCGTAGAAGTAAGAAAGGCAATCAAGGATGTCATCATGCCAAGATGGGAACTTCTCCATCTCGAGAACAAGCCTCTCTTTGTAGACACTGGGGATAGAATCATTGATATGGATTTTTCCGTTGACAAGCGGCCAGGAGAGGTTTCGTTCTATCCTTGTTTCTTTCTGTCTGCCGCCAGGGTGGAGGATTTTAAGGTTGTTGTTTTTAATAGAGAGATTTACTCCGTTGGAAAGGAGGGCGTTACGGACGTGGATTTCAGCTGTTGATTGTCCTGCTTTCTCTACGCCGACTTGAAGGATTCTACCGTTTCGCATGTAGATATCCTGGATGTTACGGACGGCCTCCGCCTCGTTCATTGGCTCTACTATCATATCAAGGATGTAGAGAGAGGAGGCTCCAATATCATCTCTAACAGGGTCTACTCCTCCTACTACAATCGCCCAAGCATCACCTCTTGAGGTTGTCTTGGTTGATAAGCCAGCGGGGTCAATCACCATAAACTTAAAGAGTCTTCTTGGGATATCCTCTTTAGGAGCCCAGATGAGCGACTTCGGAGATAGAGGCATATCGGTAATCGGAGTAGGATTACAAAGCTGCTGACAATTAAATATATAACGATCACCAGAGCGCAGCTCAGCAAACCTAGACTCTGAGATGAACACGGGGTTGCCATTAGCGAGGCCATTGTCGCTTGCTGGTTTAATTCTCGCATCGAATAGTACCTCCTCTGTAACTAAGTCTGTGAGTCCTTGGATGTAAACTAGAGGGTCATTATGGTGGTAAAAGGTTCCGATTACTCGACGACGTCCACCGTCTGTTCCGACGTTAGCACTCATGTCAAAGGCTCTCTTCACCTTGGCTATCATGTCGGGGGAGCGGGCTACCTCATCGGTAACGACATCATCGTAAACTACCTTGTCGAAGTGGCGACCGGTTGGTTGGCCGTCGATGAGACCCCAAGCCTCTATGGTGCCTTCCTTGCGGTACCCAGGACGTTTGACGAATAGCCCACCTTCTAGAGACCAAGTGACCGCGTCGTTGGTGTTCTCGTAGAGGATTTCTGGAAAGAGATATTGGAGGAAGTCGCTGCCTTCTAGGACTTGCTTGATGTTCTTAAGGAAGCTGATAGCGGTTGCTCTGTTGTAGGAGAGGATACAGATAGTGATAGAAGGGTCGTTGAGGATATCTTGGATACTTTCGGCTACTGTGATGATAGTGGATTTGAAATGTTCTCGAGCCCAAACGTCTAGAGTGTTGGTTTTTGCTCCTTCCTGAACCTCTCTACAGGAGTTGACAACGAAAGGGTGGTTGGCGATGGGGATTTTTAGAACGAAGTAAACTAGGAACCATAAATCTTGGCGAACTAGGTCTCGGTAAACTTGACGTTCGGTTTCGGCTCGATTCTCTTTCGGGCTCTCTGAGATGTCTCTTGCGATTGCTTCGTAGTTAAAGAGGTAATTTGCGCCCTCTACGGGCTCGAACTCCATCCCGTTGATACTTAGGGTAGCCATAAAGATATCCTAATAGAGAGCGATTATGGGCGTAAGGGAGCTATACTCAGATTGAGTAACTTTTTTCAAGTTACCTCTTGCAAGGGGAGGAGAGATTAGTTATAGTTGCTTTACCAAGAGCCCCGATGGTCGAAGGAAACTTAAGATGTACTCCTCGATTCTTTAGCTGGCCTACTCAGACTGAGTATTTAAGGGTTGGCAAATTCCAAAAAGTATGATAGGATAAAGGGAGGAAGGGAGGGAATAGATAGAAAGGTTTCCAAAACTTCCCTAAAACTTCCCCAAGAGCCCCTCAAGTCTCGAAAAGCTTAGATACCTCCTCAATATATAGATTACTTAATATAACTTAATATTACTTAAGATAAGTAAAGATATCTTTATATAGTATCATATAGAATAGTTGCGTCTTGAGTTCTATAGGGTCGTTGAGAAAGAGGTAGGTTCTATAGGGTCGTTGAGATTTAGGTTCTGGTTCCTGTCGATAAAAAATCGAGGTCGCCGCCTTTTAGGAACGAAGTCGCTGGTGAGGTGAGGTTTACGTAATTATATAGCTCAAAGAAAAAAAGTCCGGCCACCTCTACCCCCCACCCCCTGTTGGCTCTGTAACTATCTGATTATATTATTATTATTCTCTTTCTTCTATAAGGACGGTGCTTATCATTAGCCATTGATAGAAACAGGATAGTCTTCATTTAGTACTTGCTAAGAATATCCCTCGAAAAGTCTAGTAGTTAAAGGGGCTTATAAGGATGACCCACAAAGTAAACACCAGTGGGCTCTAGTCCTTACTCGTCCTTATCGCTATCAGTCTTATGGTTGGTGATATCAAGCTTAGTGTAGTTAAGTGATTGATTTTGTTGGATACTTGTTGCTTGTCCTGACTCTAAACGGCGAGCATTATACACTTGTTGAAAGGCATAGGCGACGTTGTTTAGACTAGCCTTATCAATTTTGTCCTGTTTCATCATTGAACGAAGCATCTCAAACTCAGCAGCATCGAGCAACGCTCCTCTAGCATCCGAATACCCGTCCAAGTCTTCTAATGACTTGAACCAATTCTTGAACTTATCTAGCCGCCTATTCACGGTGCCTCTAGT
>Ga0099849_1000181_pt1 | contig 27445 bp, 10 predicted proteins | sample CB_VirMetaG_4_FD_78177 | JGI IMG/M metagenome (GOLD analysis project Ga0099849, IMG submission 78177) | Freshwater to marine saline gradient viral communities from Chesapeake Bay - CB_1508_1M Viral MetaG | ecosystem: Environmental > Aquatic > Marine > Coastal | place: USA: Chesapeake Bay... | reverse complement strand
CAATGGGCACGCTGAGAAAATCCTTCTGGATTATCACAGTCAATTGACTTTTTATATTTGTCAGACCAACCCATTAGAATTTAAGATTCTTCTTTATTATTTAGAAAACCTTGTTTGAGTAGTTTTTGTAGTTCTGATGTTGATCCAACAAACACAGCGTTGTTAGTAACATTATTTGGTCCTTTCTTATCAACTTCTTCTTCAACGTCTTTTAATTTCTTCTGCAGATCAATCAATTTATCTGTCGTATCAGCAACACTCTTTATCAATTGACCAGCAACTTCATATGCTCTAGGACTTCCGCCTTCACCGGCAAGTTCCATGATGCCGTTGATTGCTTCCTGACCTTTTTCAATTAAGGAATACAAATTAGCACGAGTGTATTCATAATCTTTTTTAATATCAGTTTTTTCTTCTGGTCTCTTTTTTTGAATACTTGTTGTTTCTTCTTCAACTTCTACGATACTACTTTCCACGTTCAGTGCCTCATCGAGTTTTTCAAAATTATTTGACATATCAATTTACTCAAATATCAGTTTGTAATGTTGGGCTAAAATCTCTAGAGTCTGTGTATGAGAATAGTGATTCGCTAAATCCAAAATCATCGCCAGGTTCGATAAGAACATCATCTGCTGCTGTTAGCAAATCAATCTTCGTGCTCTCAACATGAGTCGCTACAGTTGTATTATTATATCCTCTGACTACAATCAATTGTGAAGAATTTGGAACTTCCTTCACATACATGTTTTCAGTATCTATTCTAATTCTATTTCCGGCAACAAATCCAGTTGTATTACGTACTCCGATGAGGGTTGTATCTAAACCAATATCTTGTGACAACTCATCAGTGTTATCGCTGTTATAGTCCTTATTTGCTTGAGGTGTTGCTATATAACGCAATTCTCTTTTGCTATTAGTAGCAGTATCGGCATAATAATCGACTTGAATCTTCTTAATCAAACCATCTGTGGTATTTGCGATTGGACCGAACAGATAAGTTTTTGCCGTAAATGATAAAGTATAAATTAGAGCTCTTCTGGTTGCAAAATCACCTTCATAATCATCTTGGAATGAAATATTGTCAAGTACAATAGGTACATCTCTCTTTTCACCGATAGAATCAATTAAGTTAATTGATATATTAAATGCTGGTTGGAAAAATGGAAGAATTTGCTCAACAATTTGTAAGGCATCATCATTTATCTTACAAAGGATGTTGAGTTCAAATCCAATATTATATGGAACAGGTAAAAACACCTTTTTCAAATTTGTTCCATCAGATGCTTTAAAAGTTTGTGTTACTCCTGCTTTTCTGGTAGAATCATATTGGAGAGATGTCATTTCAAAAGACATCCTTGGAAGAGTCATTGCAACTGCTTTATTTAAGTCTGGTTGCTGTTCAATTCTTGCCAAAAACTTTTGAACGGGTCCGTAAGCAATTGGGACTTTGAGATCGGTTAAGTCTCCGCCAGTTCTATTTTGATGACGAATATGTACGTTGTTAAATAACATACCAAAACCTATAACTGTTTTTCTAATAAGTTCGTGATAAAAATAATTCCCTAGCATTAGTATTCACCAAATGGATTTGATTCTGTAAAATCTAAAATGTTATCTGCTTCCACTTCGATTTCATCATTCTGGGTGTATTTATCATAAGTATCATCATGAACGTAAGAAGAGACTGTATATCTTGCTGAAGATATGGTTCCAACAATAACCTCTCCAGATAAAAATCCTGCTGTTGTTGAACCTATGCCAACATTAGAAATTTTGAGAATATTATTACTTTGATCCCAAGATTTGACTCTTGCACTCGTTCCAGATGTTCCACCGACAATAATTTCATTGAATTCAAACGTTCCGATCCCAGTTATAGTTGATGGTGAAGAAACAGTTGCAGTTGGAGTATCTCCAACAGTATATCCATAACCAGGATTTATAAATCTTACAGAACTAATTCCACCAGTAGAATTGTTCATTACAAGAACAGCAGTTGCTGTAGATCCAACACCTACTGGACCAGTAAATGTAATTGTTGGTGGGGAACCTGCATATCCAGATCCAGCATTATCAATTACTGTTCTAACAATACCATAAGAAGATGTATTGATAGAACATGTTGCTATTGCTCCAGATCCACTACCAGTAATTGAAATTGTTGGGGCAACTGTATAACCAGCTCCAGCATTTGTTAATCTAATTTCTTTGATAGAATAAACTCCAGAACTAACTGTTGTTATAGCAACTGCTTCCGCATTATGTAATGGATTCCCTGATGGTGATGTTGAAATAGCGACAGTTGGTGTGGAAGTATATCCACTACCATCGTTTGTGATTGTAATTTCTTGTACGTATCCAGTTCCAATAAATGGCGATACTTGAGCAGTAGAACCAGCACCAATTAGGTTCAAAGTTGTGATAAATCCTTCTTCTTGAACTTGAGAATCTATTTCATAAATTGAAGTATCAATAACTTCATCCTCATATTCAAATAGTTCACATTTCAATTCGTAAACATAAAGTTTACCTAATTGATAAAATGGTTGCTCATGTTCAACAAATTTAATTTCAAATAATCTCTTTCCAAGAGGGAAATATATTAAATCTCCTTCTCTAGGTCTAGTTGACAGTGAAATTTCACTAGAGTCATTTTTCTTTAAAAAAGTTGAAATAAAATCTTCAAATCTTTCTTTTGATATTGTGATTGTTAATTCATCTCTCAAACTAATTCCAAACTTTGTTAAAATATCTCCAGATCCAGAATGCCCTTCATAAGTATTTACATAAGCTTCTATTGCAAATTCTTCATCAAATTTTGATGCTTGTATTTCTTCAATAATTTCTTTTCTATTTACTATTTTTCTTGGTATATAAACAACCTCTACACCAAACATTTTGAGGTGTTCGTTAATTAAACTCTGAACAAGACTTTGCTCTCCAGAAGATCCATGTAAGAAAAAAGGATTAAGTGCCATTATCCAATAAAGTCGTAAGGTGGTAATTCATAATCCATAGTCATTCTTTCACGAATTTGTTCCAATTCTCTTTCAGCATCTTCATATATCTCTCTTCCATTTAGTTCAATTCCACCAGGAAGTTTAACACCCCTAAACTTAATTAGATTCTGACCCCATTGCCTCTTCATGAGAGCAGTTAAGTATTTTTTTACAAAACTATCATTATATACACTTGTAAAATCATTTGGATCTAAAATTCTATAACAATCGATAACAAAGAAATCATTTTCTGATTGAGATCCCCAGTCAATATCCAAATACAATCTATTTTGTCTTTTATTAAAACGAATTTGCTTATCAGTAGTTAAGAGATGATCAATATCTTCTAGATATGATTTTACCATTGAATACTGAAGCAATTCAACAGAATTAAAATAATATAAATCGTTCAAAAATAGTTGATACTTAATGCTAAACATTCCACCAGAGATGGAACTTGTATCAAACTTAAATATTTTTTCAATTCCTATTACAGAATCTGGAACTTGAATATAATTTGAATTTTCGTAAAAATTAAAAGTATTGGTTCCGTAAGAAGTGGTGGAAATACCCGTTGTAGTTACAATACCAGCGTTTGAAGTGAAAGATCCACCACTATATTTTGCTGTTCCCCTGGCAATATCGTCAGCACTAATTTTGTACTTTAAGAACATTCTTTCGACACCATCAAAGTGCCTCTCATGAAAATATTGAAGAGCATCATCAACCAAATCGTCAATTTGATCATCATCAATATTAACTTCCAAAACAGGAGCACCTAATCTCCTAAGGCAATAATCAATTAGTGATTGTCTACTATTTGGTTTCATTTGTAAGTAGAGTATTAGTGCTTATACTAAAGTATGTTTCATTAAAAATATTTATATTCAAGTCACACCTAGTGCTGCCACAACTTCTTGTTGCCTCAAATACAACTTACAGTAAAGTTTTGCAAAATTTTGAAGTTCTTCAAAATTTAACTCTTCAATCAATCTTACATGCTTTTCATATTCAAACATTTTGTTAATGCTTTCAAGAACAATTTCATTTGGGTCCATTGAGTATCTCCTTTAGAAGTGATTTAATTTCATCAATATCATTTTTTATTTGATCCAATTCCTCCTTTTGTTTTTTCTTTTCACATTTCATTTTAATGTATTGGGAGTATTCAAATGTATCAGTATTGACAATAGCACCAGTCTTTTCATCTCTGAAAAGATTTCTATGTCCTTCTACGGGAATCATGCTAGTGCTATCGTCCTTAAATCTTTCAATCTGACTGGATGTGCTTCATCGGTTCCACTCATAACAATTTTTATAACAAATCCAGTAAACTGATCTAAATCATCCGCACTAAATTGATACTCTAAGAACTCACCATCTCTACTTGCGCGAACAAAAGCATCTGGTAGACCACTATTTTTTGTTGAGTCAACAACACTATCACCAAAACCATCACCATCAGTATCTGTTAAATTATCATATCCTGGGAATAGTTCGTAGGTTGGTTCAATTTCGCTAGAATCTGCTCTATAAAGTTTATAAAGAACTCTAAAGTCCGCAGATGAATGGCGATATGCACTAACAAAAACTTTTAGTGAAGATGCTGGTTGCTTCAGATTAATTTTATTTGTAATATAAACTGCAGAATGTGGATCTTCTGAGTTTTGATTTACTCTAGCATCATCTGGATAACTTGCAATTGGATTATTAACTCTATTTCTTGCTAGAGCAACAAATGCAGTCTGTGTATCAATTACTGGCGAAAGATTGGAATCACTGGAACTGAGATCTAACTCAATGGTTAAAGACTTATTCTTTGGAAGAGTTGTTAAATATTCTTCTTCATTAACTTCAGAGCAAACTAATCTGGTCGAATCCAAATAATTAATTTGATTTAGTTCAACAGATTCATAACCTTGGTCAATGAATGAAATTTCAGATCCACCAACACTAGTTCCAGAAACGGTTCTAATTTTTGCAGAAACATTTGTATTCTGACCTGGAGTAATAACATTATATTGTGGAATAATACCATTAAACTGGAAGTTTTGTGAAATCGATACCTTTGATCCACCAAGTGTTTTTTCATCAGTAAAACTCATTTGATTATCACCAGTGCTTCTTCCACTTCTATCAATTTGAATGTGGTATCTATCAATATCTCTAGCAGATTTTAAGGTCGAGTCTGTTGGTAATGTATGTGTCGTATTAATTCTAGATAGAGATATTCCATTCAATTCATACTTATAAATTTGATCTCCTAAAGTGTGAGTTCTTGTTCCTGAGAGAAGCAAGTCATTTCCTCTAGATCCAATTCCAAGAGTTCCAGAACCAATACTATCGTAGTAAATAATTTCATTGTTTATTTTCACATAACCTTTAGATGTACTAATTCCCTCAAAAGTGCCAAATATTGAAGTGTTGGCAACAGAAATGGTGGAATCACTCAGTCCAAGATCTGCAGTAATCGTTGTTGGAATTGTATTTGGATCTACATTTGAAATAACAACCTTATTTGTATCTTGATGCATACCATGATTATATTGAGTTATTTCCATAACTCTTCCATCATATAGGTTGTTTATTACACTAGAATTTTCTCTTACAGTTACTCCAAGTGCTACAGTAGTAGAACCATTATAGTACTGCAAGTTATCATTAGTTGCAAAACTCTCACCTTGAACATTTGTCAAGTAAAGTGTATCGACACCATCGATAGTTGAAACCGAAATCTTAGCATTTTTGCCTTTTGCAACACTAGAAGTTGTAATTCCAAGAATATCACCAACAGCATAACCATTTCCAAAAGAAGTCACTGTTGTTGTAGTCAGTCCGCTATTGTGGAAAGAAACAGTTGCTTCAGCACCACTACCAGATCCAGTTATTGAATATAGTGGAACCGAAGTGAATGTTCCGGTGGAATATCCTGTTCCAACATTTGATGTTGTGACTGTAGCGATTTTGCTACCAACTCTTTCAATGTAACCAGTAGGTCCAGAAGAACCAGTTTTATTAATTTTAGTTCCTGGTATAAGTTTGGAAAGTAGAGATGCGTCAGAAGTTTCAGTTGAAACACCAAGTCTCAGTTTTCTTGGTAGTGTTTTAATTGGATTAATATTTAATTCTGGAATATTTTCATCTTCAGAACTGAGAGATGGATTGTAGAAAGAAACTGTTCCACTATTTGAAGTAAAGTTTGCTTTGTACAACTTAAATTTAAGGTCTTCAAACTGACTTGCAGTCCAAATAGTTCCATTTTGGGACTTAAATAAACTTCCACCAGTATACTGACGTGTTACAAGAACATTTTCTGGGTTAGGTAAATTTTGTGTATTTACCGTTTTTTCTCCCATTCTTGCACACCAAAGTTCATAATTATCTGAGGTAGGTGCAAGAACTACAATTGCATATTCTGTATTTGGTTGTAGATAAACTGGCGATGAGAATTTAAGATTTGTTGGAACTGAAGCATTTTCAGATGTTGTTATTTGGTCTGGGAATACTTCAATTTGAGCATAGTCTTGTACCAACTGATTTGTTGGTGTTCCCAATTCAACAGTTCTTACCTGAACATATAATTTTTCATTTTCATCTTTATTTCCAAAATATAAATCTAGCGAAGTTAAAAATGCTCCTGTTTCATCTACTGTAAATGTTTGTGCTAATGGATCTTTTCCGCCTCCACGGTTCTGTGCTGGTGCTGGTGGTGGAGGTGGGGGTGGTCTTCTAACCGTTACTGTAACTTGAGCAAATGTATTTACAATTCCACTTGCAGAATATGATGTTTCTGCACTTGAAATTAATAGACTTCCAGGAAGAGGAGTTGCATTAGTTGAACTGGAAGTTACCTTAAATGATTTTGTACCAGTTGTTATTCTTACAATAGGTGGTGGTGATGCAAGAGGATTTCTAATGAAGAATGCTCCATAAATGTCTCCCCAATTATCAGAAACTAATCTGACGTTTGTTACAGAAGCTTCTGCTCCACTAGATCTGCCAACAAATACTACACCAGTCGCAATGTATCCAAAGAATCTTCCCTGAGCTTCTTCACATAAAGAAGCAGTGTCTACGTTCAGAATTGTTGATGATGCAGAATATGAAGACCCTATGGATGAAGATTTATTGTAAGGGTTAATACTATAAGTTCTAGATGGATTATTGTAAGTTCCTGATTTGTGGTTTGGTTGAGCCGCTCTGAACGAAATAACTCTATCAGATCCAATAAATCCATCAATGGTTTCTCCTGTTTCAAATGTACCAGAAGACATTGAGATTTCAATTAGTTTTGGTATAATATCAATACCACTAGCTCCGTCTAAGAATGCATAGTATCTTGTTAATGGTTTAATACCACTTGCAAAAAATTCAACATTTCTTGACCTCATGTGAGTGTCTGGAACACTGCTGATCAGAACATTTTCAACGTAAGATCCATCCCATCCACCAGTTTCTGTTCTACTTCCACCAGGTACAAAAATGTTTCTAACCCAATTATCCGATGCTGGATTTAATAAAACAGATCCTTTATACTCAATCATGTTAAATGGATTAACATTTTCAACTCTAGAAGCTAAAGGTTGTTCAATCCAATTTTTCTCTTCATAATTCAGAGTAATTAAATCGCCAGTTTTTCTTACGTTCGAATCTAAGAGTGGTAAATTTGTTCTATAATCCACAGAGTTTTGATCCAAGTCTGCGGAAATGGCAATATTAGTTTTTAAAGAATAGAAATCAATAGGAGCGTTTAGTTCTTGCTTTTCTTTATCTACATCAACATTACAATCTGGATCAGAAATGTTCATCAAACTGTTGTTTTTAAAATCATCAACAAAAAATCCACTCTTAAATCTACTCAATCCTTCAGCATCTTGGATTTGAAGTGATTTTGTATTTAATTCGAGTAATGACAATGAAGTGACAACTTCTAGATTTTCAATTCTATCTTCCAACTTTCCAATATCTCTCATAGTATAACGCTTGTTGTCTATGAGAGTAATTCTTGCATCTGAAGGATCATACAAATATGCTGGCAGATCAATGAATGCGATATCCATTGCTTCTTCAACATTTAATGGTTCTTTAGGATCTAAAGAAGAAGTGCCAGGAACTACAGAGAAATTGCCAAATTTATCTAATACAATTTTATCTTTTCTTGGTAAATAATTCGTATATCCAATTAAAGAACTTTCCCCAGGACTTACCACATGTGTGGGATTAGTTCCTGTAGATGCAAAGTTTCTGCTGGTAAATGCAAATGGTGATGATGTTGTAGATGTGAACTCTGCTACTCTAGGTCTGAAGTCTAAAGTATCTGATGCTCTCAATCTAGAAGAAAGAATTGGAATATCTTTTTCAAATCTTTCATCTGAATATGAATTGGCGGTATAAACATCTCCATTATCATTTGATGGTACTTGATAGCAATCATATACTACAAGTATTTTTCTAGATGGGACAACAGATGAAGATTTTCTAACCAATCTTGAATAGTCATAATATTGTTCCTTTTGTCCCTTATCTAAGGTGAATCCGTTTGTTATATTCAGATAATTGCCAAGAGAAATTGAAACAATATTTGATATGATATTCGATTCTTTAAATGTTACTGTTTCACCAACTGTGAATTTATTCGAATTTAGATAAACGATTTCGACTTCTGTTGAAGAGTATCTAGTTACTAATTGTGCAACAGCACCACTTGTTTCACCAACAATTTGCTCGCCAACAATCGATGCAGTATCTAAACTTAATCCAGAAACAAAGGTTAGTCTGTCAAAAGTTGGAGAACTTGAATCTAATGATTCATATACAGAAATAACTTTAGCAACATCGGGAACATTTAATGAAATTTCTTTGTCATCAACTCTTAAACCATAGTAATTGCTAGTTGTTAGACCACTTAATGCAGTAGATATTCCAGAACTTACTTTATCAACTGTAAGTTTTTGACTTCTTACGTAATTCTTAGTCTTGCTTTGAATAGAATTTTTCTTAACAGAAACATTTACAGTTACATTTCCAGATTGACTTGGTGTCAATCCACTTAGGGTTAATATAGTACCATTTGATGATAAACTAAATTGATCAGATGTTAAATCTTCTATACTTCCATCAGAATAAAAGACGGAATATCTTTCACTATCAAAGTTTTCAAAGAATGCGCTTGATATTCCAGTAGATGATACATTTATAGTTAGAGAACCAGCAGAATCTGTAGTTTGAGCAGTAATTTGCTTGGATACTAATAGATTAGATCCAGACAGATTTACAGAGGATACGTTACTTGAACTAATTGGAGCGTACAAGTATGCTTCTTCTTGATTTGTAATCTGAGGATACCCAATACTGAAAGTAGTTACCTCTGAAGTTGATGGGAAGCTACCATCACACACACCAGTTACATTAGGTACGGTTGCTAATTGTAGAGTTGTTCCATCAGAGGAAACATAAGAAACTCTATTATAAGTTTCTTCAGTCAATCCCGAAAGTTGATATCTAATAATAGCATCACTTCTTATTCCTAAAAACTCTTTTCCTGCACAAGTTGCAATACCGGAATTATTGATTTCAATTTTATCGGTAATGCTAAAATTAGATGGTAAGAATTTTTGAAGTGTAGTATCTGCAACAAAGTCAGTTTGCAGTCCTAAACTTGAAGAGTCTTGGTATACTGACTTAATATCGTCAGTGGTATAAATTTTTAATGATTTAATAGATCTGGTAACAAGAGTTGTTTCGTTGATTAATATTTGCTCTCCAGATATAAACGTTCCAGAAGTTTGATCCAGTGTAATAGTTGCTCCACTTGGAGATCCGACAACATATCCCGTTGCTCCACTACTTAGACCACGGACAAACGAAGTTGCTGGGCAATCTGCTGCTAAAATGGTCTCGTTGAGAGTTAACTTTGTATAAGTTTGTACATCAAACAAATATAAATCCCATTCTGTTGCTGCTGAAGCATATGGTAGATCTGCCGTTGCAAAAGAATAAACTCTAGCTTTTCCTATTAAATCACCAGTTCCTGCTGTAGTAGAATTTCTTCTTCTATTGTATAGTTCTACAGTATTGCTATTGTTATCTACTCCAATAAAAGGAGTACCATAAACATTATTAAGTCTTAATTTATTTCCCATTTCAAATGGGATTAAAGATGATGATATTGTTTGAGTATCTCTTGGTTTAGCAACATCTATTACTGTTGTTGAAGGAATATCAATATCATATCCTCTAACATATGCCTTTCCTGCAGAGACTTTAACACACATTAAGTCGTCACTTGGACTATTGCCCTGGTCTGTTCTTTGTGTTTCTAAGTAAAGACCATCATTGGAAATTCTATCATTTAGAGAATTTACAATTTCTACTTTAAACTTATCTACAGAATAATCTCCAGATTCTTCAAAAGTTCTTTTAGCAAAATAATCCTTAATTAATGAATACTGAGATTTATTTTGTAATTTCTTTATTTCTCCATTGTCTAAACGAATTAACTCGACAAAGTTTTTGTCGTCATAATCAGTTAATTCTTTTTGTGTTAATGAAGTTGAAATTTTTAGTCTATCTGCACCTGGTGCAGCATAATTAGAATATCCTTTAGCATTATCATATAATGAAGTGTCAATTCCAGCATTGACAATCTCTTCACTAATTGATAAACCTACTCTATATGATGGACTATTATCATATGGACTAATAATTAAAGTATCAGAATCAACATTGACAAAATGACCTCTAAGGAAATAAACCCCCGTTGTAATGCCTACAGCAGCGCCAGTAGCAGTTGACTGATTATCGACCAGGGTTGCTACAGTATCACCAGAATTTATCGTTGTATTGCCGTATGTCAGGGTATCCTGTGTGATTAGGACCTCACTATCATCAAATAGGGAAAATTGGAAATCTTCACTGGAATTAATATATTTTACATATAAAGTTGGAGTTTCTACTCCTTTGTCAGGTGGAAGTAAATAATTTACAACTTTTGCGGTGTTTCCTGTATTTTGACCTTGTAATGTCTTTCCAACTAAGTTTTGTATATAGAGGGATACATCTATCCCAGCATGGTCTGGATTTATCTTTACAGCATAGTATTGTGGATCATATGTAATACCACCAGGTATTACCATCGACCCTTCTTTGAAAACGTGACTTCCGAAGGATTCAACCTGATTCTGGAGAATTGACTGTAAAGTTGTTAATTCTCTAGCCTGAACAGGAAATCCTGGCTTAAATAATACCCGATAGAAATTATCTTTGGGATCAAAATCATCATAATATGGGTTGATATTTAAATTTGTCTTCTGTGGCATTTTTAAAATTCCAGGATAATTTTAACGTCTTCTTTTTGTCTGGAGTTTCTCGAAATTAAGGGACGATTGTCGAGATAAATTATCTCCCCTGAACCTTTATTTATTTCAGAAGTTGCAAGACCATTTGTAAACTCCATTCCCAGATCAACAACTTTACTACCAGATGGATTTGTTGTTATTCCGGTAAATGTTGTATCTATTGAACCAGAAAATCCACCAGATGTTGTAACTGTATTTGATGTTGATTCAAAACTAAAAGTTTTGGATGCTGTAGAGATTCCAGAATAATCAGTTTGATCTAATGTTGTTTGGTTAAAAGTTAGAGATCTATCAACAAAGTATTTTACAACTTTTGTTTCAGTATCATAAGATGCAACATAACCTTTTGCAATTCCACCAGTAACAACTTGATTTAGTTTATCACCAACAGATAAAGATCCAACAGCAGATTCAAACTTAATTGCACTTAATGATGAAAACTGGTTTTCAGAATAAACTGTTGTGGATCCAATTGAAGTTGGATTTTTAACTATTCCAACCTGTGCAAATTTTGAATCTATTGGAAAATCTTTTGTTGAATCATCAAATCTTGCATAAATTAAAATTTTATCAGATCCAAGTTCTTTATATAAATCATACCCATGCCCCTTTGATGGTGGGATAATAGGTATCAAATGTGCATATGTTCCTGCCGCACTTCCATTGATGGATCCTAAATCAACAATACCATAAGTATATCCTTTTCCACCAGAAGAAACTGTGGCATTTGTTATTTTACCACTTACAACATCTACAACTACTTTTCCACCAGTTCCATCACCTAAAATATTAACTTCTTGTCCAAGACCACCAGAATAATTTGAACCTTGATTTTCTATGTAAACTGTTTTGATCTGATTTTCATAAACACTAGAATCACCATTATCCCTAACTGCAGAAATTTGAGCATCAGATGATGATTCCCAATCATTGGGTAAAGCAATATACTCTGTAGAATCAAACTTAATAATATCACTTGGATTGACTGTAAACAGATATTTCCACACATATCCATCACCACTTTCACCAGCTTTAGATGGTTCTAAATCCGTAAATGTTGGTTCGTCTTGAGAAGCATTTCCGGTGGTACTGATTCCAGAAGAACCATTTTCAATACAAATATAAACTTTATAATCGGAGTTTAAAACATAGTAATTAGCATCATATAATCTAGTAGATTGGGTGATTGGAGATGGATTACTAGCACTATAATCATGCCTATACATTTCATATCTGGTTCCCCTGGTCCAATCAATTCTTCTAATCAATCTTTTGGCGTTAATTGGGGTAACTTTTTTGCCAAACATCATAGTTTGACCAACATGATTTAAATAATTAATATTATCAGAAGGAGTCGGCGTATTATCATCCCATGTCGTGCTTCTTCCAAATCCAACCGCAGTTGGATTTGGTAAACTCAAAAAAACATAATATGAGTTTGAATTATTATCAATCGAGTCTACAAAATTACTCGCATTTAATATTCTAAACTGATCTGTTACAATTGCCGCCATCTTAATAGCTTTTTTCTATATTTATAGATCTTTTCTTAAGGAGCCAGTATCTCTTAATCCATATCCACGTCTTTGGATCGTTGGGAATGTTGACAATCCAGAATCAATTGTTAAACCAGTCACTCCAATAGAAATTGGAGAAGAGGATCTAGTAATTCCAGAAAGTCTGCCCCAAGAGAATCTTCCCAAAGGTAGAACTGTACTACCAGTCGTTCCTATACCAATAATAGAACTGTCGGATTTAACATTAGTTGTAATTACCGCATTTCCTCCTTGTGTTGTTATACTATGAACATAGTAAATATTATCTAAGAAAGTCGTTCCAATACCTACAACTGAAGAATCGCTATCATCAATAGAAGTAACTCCATTACCAACAGTAGTGTCAAATATGCAAATTGGATATCCAACATTTACTCCAGTAAATGTATTTGGTATATTCAATGAGAATCTTATTGTAAGTGGATTTCCACCAGTTCCTGATGTTGTTGTAATTCCTGTTATAATTCCAGAGAATCCTTCAACAGTATCTATTGTAGTTACATTTTCATATGATGGTGTTGGGAAAGGAACAATTACTTTTGGTTGATTGGTTAAAGAATAACCAAGACCTGGATTTGTTATTGTTATTGGTGCTGTAAGAGAACCATTTGTAATTGTAATAGTAGCAGTAGCAGTTGTACCAACACCAACACTTACATGTTTTGGTGCTGCAATTTTAACTTCTATTGTAGAACCAATGTATCCAGATCCAGAATTTACAATATCTAGAGATTGAATAGTACCAGCAGCAGAAACAACAGCAGTTACTGCTGCAGAAACTGGGTCTACACTATCAACAATTAAAGCATTTACACTATCAATAACTATAGAAGACTCATTTTCTTCATAATTAAACAATTGTGCATCGTCTACAAAAATTTCAGTATCACTTGAGGATAAATCTTTAATAATTTTTGCAGTTGGATATACCTGAGTTTCTATAGAATCTCTGGATTTAGATACAATTTCATTCAAAATAATCTTATCAACTTTTTGTTTGGACCAACTCATTGGTTTGAAGTTATCTTCATCAATACCAACTCCTGAATAAAGATTAGTTTCAAATATGTCCGAACTTGTTATGCCAACAACTGTTCTTTCATTTTGTGATACTGTATTTGAATTTAAATCATTTTTAAGAATTTGTACACTATCTCCAGATTTAATGGTTTCATTAACATCAACATAAACAGAATCAACATCTTTTGTTCCTCTGTAGAAGAATATTGAAATTACATCACTTTCTTCTGGTGCTTCTGAGAATGTGAAGGAAGTACCTCCACTAAATTGATAATTGACTCCTGGATCTTGAATAACACCATTAACAAAGATCAGTAGAAGTGCATTTAGATCTATCTCTGAAGAATCTACATTTGATGGATTTTTCTGGAAACTTAGAAGTTGGTTATTATAATAAAGGGGGAATCTCTTTCTTACTCCATTTTGTAAATTTGCTATACTGTCAATATAGTCCAATTCACCAAATTGCCATGCTGAAAAACTATCTGTAAAAGTATCAAGAACAGTAAGTTCAAAATCTTGAAGTGGTTCTGCCAGATTCGCATCTGTTACCAAACCTACAGGTTTAAATACATCACCATTTCTAAATCCATATCCTGGGCGAGATATTCTAAAGGATTTAACTTCAAATAATGTTGAACCGATACCAGTTGTTGAACTTGCACCAACTTCTAAGGAAACTAACAAACCAGTTCCAGTTTCTGTCGTTGTTCCAATTCCTATTCTAGAAACACCAGTTACTGAAAGATTCTCATAAGATGGTTCTGAAATACTAATAACCGTATTAGTCACAGCGTATCCAGTTCCACCAGCATTAACGGTAAAGGATAGTGATCCACCAGCACCAACAGTTGCTGAAATGTCAGCACCATTTCCAGTTAATGAAGTAACTGCTATACTTACCGAACCTCTATATCCAGATCCATTAATATCTGTAGAACCAATACCAACTGCTGTAATAGAACCAGATCCATTAATAATTGCCGTTACGGAAGCACCAACTAATGGTGCATAACCTAAACCAGTCGTAGATCCTAGAGAAATAATATAACCACCGCGTGGAAGTTGGTTTTGCTCTATGTAAACAGGATCAATAATTATAGAACCATTGGATGATGTTATTCCAGAGAAGGTTACACTAGAAACTCCCACACCTTCACTTAATTCATAATTATTTCCAGAATTATTATCAGTTGTTGGAGTTTGGAACATGTCATTTATTAACAAAATTCCACTTCCAGTAGATATTCCCGTTGTGTTTACACCAGAAGATTTTAGGGTATAAGTTTGACCAATTCCAGTAAATTGATCCGAAATATCATCATATATTACATTTGAACTATAATCTTGCTTTAAGAATACTCTGCCATTAAATGTTGAGAATACTTCTTGGAGATTGCTAGAATCTATTGTATTGTCTGAACTTCCCTTAGGTGGTTCAGTAAAGTAAATCTTACTACCTTCAATATTATAAGATCCACGATAGATTTGTATTGTAGCACCATCAGTGTGCGTTGTTGCAGAGCTTCCAACAACACCTCTTTGAATCTCAATTAGTGTGGTTATTCCAACATTATCAATTGGACCAGAAGAAGTAGTACCAAATCCAACAGAAAGAACTTTAACATACTCATCATCAATCTTTAAGATATCTGTTGGTCTAACTGAAGTTATTCCAGAAACTGAGATATAACTCGAAGTTGCACTTACAGATCCATTGTCAGTTAAAGTGTAATTAATTGGATTATATGCTAAAGGATATTGAATAACACCATCAACTGATAAGACAGTTTTTTCCAATTTCTTATACATTTCCAATTCATGAGTATTGCCAGAACCAGATGATGTAAATGTAACAGCAGTGCCAGAGGATGCATATTGTGGAGTTGTTGCTAGTTTAAACTGATTGTTATTTAATTTAATTGCATATACAGTTGATGGTAAAACATCAGTAGTTCCAATTCCAACTCCACCAGAATCAAATGCAGTTGCTGTTGATCCAATACCAACACTAGTAAATGCTAATCCAATTACGCTACTATTAGGCGTATAATTTAATCTTTCTCCCGTGCTAAAGAAATGATTATCAATACTAAATGTTCCTGTTGCCAAATCTAAAATGTTAGAATCTGATGGATCAAAAGTTTTAGCGAAGATTGGTGTTCCTTCATATTCTAGATCAAAATCTAATTTTTCTGTTCTATCCCCATTCTTTGAATTATAGAAAGCTAAGTTTACTGATTCTGTAACTGGACCATATGTTAAGTCTGGTGGAGTATTTACAGTATCACTATCAGTGTAGAATATCTTATTTAAACTTTGAATTTCATAAGCACCGGTAATGTCTGGATCTGGGTAGAAATTAAGAACTAAATCTGTTCCACTGTATAATCCAGAGAATGTACCAATTCCAGATGTACTACCAATGGATACAAATGGATACTGTATTGAATAAACATCAGTTCCATCATGAGTCATCATTATTTGATGAATTGATGTTGTTTCTCCATATGAAACTCTAACTAAAGATTTTGTAGATGTAATTAGAGTGCTATCTGCAGAAAAAACTGTAGTTCCTGAAGAAACATTAGATTCCACCCTAATACTTCTTTCTGACCCATCTGTTTGTGCTGAAGTTTTAAATCTATAAGTTCCAATTCCTATTGATGTTGAACCAAAACCAACCAATTTACCTCTAACTAGAATTTGTTCATCAGAGTTATTAGTGAAATCGATGGATAAAACTCCAGAATTTATGTTAATTCCAAACGTTCCTATTAGTCCACTAACAGCACCTATTCCACCATCAGTATAAAACTCAGAAGTATAAGTATTTTCACCATCATGGTCAATTTCTAATTCTACATAATTAAATTCATTTGCAATCTGATTATAAACTTGGAATTTAGCATAAACAGAGGAGGTTGTGACAGTTGAAAATCCGACGATTGTTTCTGTTGATCCAATTCCAACCAGTTTATTGGCACCAATTAAATTGATAAATCCAACAGATTGTGTGTTTATACCACTTAGAATAGAATTGAAACTAGAATTCAATACTTTAACATCATAATCAGTATCTGAAACGTCCTCTGGAGAGAATCTCAAAGAAAGATTTCCAAATTCATCAATATACGCTTGTATATCTGCTACTTCATTTTCAGTATTATAAACCGATGATTTTTCCAGTGTTATAGCATCTGATCCGCTGTTTAGAACGACAATTTCTGTAAGTTGTCTTTCAGTTCCATTTGGATCTATTGTTTGAATTAAAAATTCGGAATAAGTATTATCATAAGAAGTAATATCAACATAATCTTCATTTATATTACTTTTATTTCTAAATTGAGAACTAAAATCATCAATTCTAATAACTCTATTTGTATTACACTGAATATAATCAGATAGTGATTTGCTTTCAAGTTTTACAAATTTTGATTTTGTTTTTTCATCAGAAATAGTATCAATATCAACTACATTATCATAAAAATTGATAGTATCTACTCGTTTTTCTTCAATAATATCTTTGATTATAACTGGATCGGAGATTGCTGTTAAACTTGCACCAACATTTGTTTGAGTTTCAATTTCAGTGTCAGCAAAGTTTTTCAAACCTGCTGTATGGAGAAGTCTATTTACAGGATCTGCAAGATTTTCATAAGAAATGGGACTCTTAACTGTATATGAAAGATTTTGATAATAGTCATTGTCAGGAAGAACTTGATAATCAACGTCCAACTTTCCGATGCTATTTGACCATTGATAATCTTTTTGTAATGAATAATTAATTTCAAATCTACCAATGTTTTTAGTTGTGGATTCTATAGTGGCAATAGATCCACTCTTTTCACCTCTTATTATTTCATTCTTAGATAGAGTGTATGCACCTGATACTTTTATGTAATCATTTCCAGATTCTGTTATGAACAGATCTCTACTTACATACCCATCACCATTATCCGAAGATAACTTTTCTCCAAGTAAAAATTGAGAATAATCTTGCTCAATTTCAAACTTTGGATAATCACTATATTTTACAATCGTTGCATATGAAGATTGATTGGTTTTTGCTACACCTGGATTTGTCGTAAATCCAGCAACGCTAAATTCCAAAGTAGCTGGATTTGTATTTTGGAAATTGGTTATAGTAAAGAACTGATATCCATTGTCCGTGGAATTAAATCCTTCCCCAGAAGAATCTATATTTACAATTCCCTCAACAAAAATCTTTTCACCGGATGTAAATGGTGGATTAGTGTAACCAAAAATTGGAGTAACCAAATAGCATGTTACAATTCCTGCAGGAGAAGTTGCTATAGTATTAATTCCAATTCCATTCGTATTGTTTATAGTATAGATTTCATTATTTGCTAGAGACAATCCTTTTGGTCTTCTAACAATATCAATTGATGATAGTGAATTTGAATTTATATTTGCAACTAATAAACCAGAATTTATTTTTTGTCTGGTACTTGAATCTATAACAACAACATCTGGAGAAGAAGTATAATTTTTTCCACCATCTTCTATTGAAATATTTACTATTTCACTAGATTTCTTTAAGTTTATTTGAGGGGAAATATATGCTTCTGGTCTTAAGGTTTTATCAACTGAGTAATCAAATCCCTGATCTGAAATAGTAATATTTTTAATTCTTCCAGTTGAATTTGAGTTTAACAATATTGCCGCATTCTTACCATTATTAGAAGTGACATTAATAAACGATGGAAGTTTTTTATACCCAGATCCTTTGGAAAGAATGTTCAATTTATCAATACCACCATCATCATTGGTTGATGTGGTTGTATATTTGATTTCTTTGGAATTTGTTGATGAATAATTTAAAGATTCTGGTTTTTCATTTAAAGATATATCAAAAGTTGTTGATCCTACACCAATAATAGAATATTGCGAATTATATTCACTATTAACTAAAGAAATTGAAGAATAATCTTTAACATTTACATCTGATGTGCTTATATAACCAGATTTTTCTAAATTATAAAATAGTTTAGATGGAAGATTTACATCATATGCTAAAGTTACTGCTGCATTTGTAGAAACACCAACTGTTCCGACTCCAGTAACAGAGAATGGTGAGGTATTTCCAACAGATACGAATTCATCTATAAATGAATTGTCATTGTAAATTTTAAATTTAAATCCACTGAGAGAAGAGTCTGATAGATCAAATTTTAAATTATTTCCTCTAACTAATTCTATTTTTGGATTTATTAAACTAAATTCTTGACTTGCTCCTCCAGTTCCTGCGATACTGACTAAATTTGGTGGAGAACTTAAAGCATCTGAAAAAGTTTCACATACATTGAAGTTATTATCATCAATTCTGTATACAAAATATCCACCAGTTTGCAAACCACTGGAAATTAGATCGGTTGAATTGTAGAATATCTTGTCTCCAGTTTTATAACCATGATTTGTAACATTAATTTTATTGGTTTCTGCAATAACAGATTCTGATCCAAATCCAATTGGATTAATCAAAATCTTTCCAATAGTAGAATTATATTTGACTCTAACTGCCGTTGAAGTTCCAATTCCAACAGTATTTGATGGAGTAACTGTTAGAGTTACTTTGTCTCCAACCTTTAATTGATGATCTGTTGAAACAGAAACAGTTGTCTTTATTTTTTCGACGGTTGAAGTAACTTGAGTATAATTTGTTTCTAGATAATATTCATAATCATCACTAGCATTGTTGAAGAAAAATAGTCCATTAGTACTTGTAGTCAATCCAACAGAAGTTGTTAGACCGATGAAATCTTTGGATTTATTAATAACATAAACAGTTTGGGAATTTCCACTTATTGGTAAATTAAAAGGAGTATCTCCAGAAGTTGTTCCAACAGAAATTGCACTGGATCCACTCTTTTTAACAAGTGTTACTGCTTGATTTGTTTTGAATGGATGATTTGGTAAGTATATACTTTGAGTTGGAATGGAAATTACTCTGGTAACTTCTCCAAGAGGGAAGCTAACTGCTATACCAATTCCAGATGTGGAACCAACACCGACAGAATTTTTTGGATTAAAGTAAACTTTATCATTTGATTTTGAATCAAAATACTCTAGTGATACTGGAACACTAAATTTATTTGCATTTGCAACAACTTTAGTAGAAGATGTGTGTGCAGATCCAACGATTCCTCTCTTAACTCTTAGAATTTTTTCATCATCAAAAATGTTCAGAATAGATAAAGTTTCGGTCCCAATACCTATTGTAGATCCAACAGAAACATTTTGCAAGTTCCTTGTGACATAGATATCTGTTACAATACCAGACGTTGCATTTGCAGAAACTTGTTTTAGTAAAAATGTACTCTCTGTTGTTACGCCTATTCTATGAGTTTTTGATATTCTTGGAACATAAGTTGATAAACCAGAAACAGTAACATAGTCATTATCTAAAAGACTATGATAAGGATCAATCTCAAACTCTACTTGATTTTGATTTTTCCATAAAATTACTGCATTTTCATATGTTTCAGTAGATGTGGAAATGTCTACAATGTCTTTACCAACTAGTGAAGAAACTGTAGCTGTTAAACCACCACCATTGGTGCCTTCATTATCAAAGTTTGCAATATCTCCAACTTTATATTCTTGACCAGCGTTTACAATAGTAAATGAATCGATAGAACCAGAAGTAATAGAATCTATTAAAACTTCTTGTGCCTTTATTTCATAAGATTCGGATATAAAATCATTATCAGAATATAATTCACCAACATTATGTGGATACGTATTTCTTACAAGATTAGATGCATTAAAATCAAAAGTTTGATCTAGTTTTTTATTTTCAGTATATAATCCAGATTTGAATGTGTTCCCTACAAAGTATGGGAATGATGGTATTAATTGATTTGTTAAAGAATCTGTTTTTATTCCACAGAAATATGCATAAGTTCCTTGTGGAAACTCTGGAGTTTTGCAATATCTTCCATTGTGAACGTCAAGATCTCCTGTTGAATCGAAAACATAATCTTCAACAAAAAATCCAGATGCAAAAGCAGAAGGTCTGCCAATAATGTTTGACGTATTTAACGTATATCCAGTCTCAAGAAGTTTTAAAGAAGAATCAATATTATCAGCATCAGAATATCCATATGGACCATAAATTGGATTACCATCATATGCCCACCCAATAATTGGTGAGTGTTGATTTCCATCGTCAATAGATATCGAATTGCCAATTTGAGTTGAATAACCAACTAAACCATACTGTAGATTTTCGGAAGAAGATGTTAGTATTTCATTTCCGAATCTGTGGTGATTGTTTAGAGTTAAAGATCTGATATTGGTATCAATTAAAGCATTGTTTCCTGGAGATTGTACTGATATTGTAGTTTTTTCTTTTGTATATCCTACACCCTTGTTTATAACAATAACATCAGTTATGTTTCCATTTGAAACGATGGGTCTTAGTATGGCACCAGAACCATCACCATTAACTACAAGATCTGGAGCAGCATTATACTCAGTTCCTTTAGAAAGTATAATTACTTTTTCTATTTTTCCACCAATTATTACTGGTTTTAATTCTGCATTTTTTCCTGTTTTGATGGAAACGGATGGTTTTTTGTGTAAATTTAAAACAGTCGTTCCGTAACCAGTTCCATTTTCATATAAGTAGGCATCAATTATCTGTCCTCTTATAATTGGAGTTGCAGTAATAACCCCAACAATACTACTACCATAAGAAACATTGATATTTAAACTAATATCTGGATAGGAAAATACCTGATATCCACTTCCGGAAGATTCAAATTTTACATAATTTTTTCTAGTGTAATTTGATTTTATAGTTCCACCAATTCCTGCGTTTGCAAGTTTAAAAGTATTTGTGCTATCACTAATAATATAATATTGATTTGAAGTTGATAGACCAGAAATTGCTGTGCCATCTGTTGAATATTTTACTAAATCACCATCATTAAAATTATGATTTGGGAAACTAATTGTATCCTCTTCAACAGAAACTGCTTCTGGTTTAACTCTTAAAATTCTATTGGTATAACCACTACCAGAATTAAGAACATTAATTTTTGAAATATTATTTTTACCATCAAATACTCTAAATTTGTGTATTCCTTGATTTGCTATAGTTGTAAATCCAACCGTATTGATACCTGCGTAATAATCTTCTTCCTTTTGATACAATCTAATTGTGCTGTTATTAACAATTTCAGTATAATAAACGGCACCATTTATTAATGTTCTTCCTTGATCAGTGTTTGATTGACCATAAGATCCAATTCCAATTTCACTATTTCCATTCTTGTCGTATACAATTTTTTGACCATTTTTAAAATTGTGGTTTGTTAAAAATGTGATAGTTTCATTATCATAATCAATTCCACCAGAAGAAGATATTTCTTGTCCATTAAAGAGAACTTCTCTGTACCTTTTTCTTATTACTGGTTCTAAAATAGCACCATTACCATTTCCACCAGTAAGAGAGATTGATATAACGTTTGATATATCAAATTCAGATGGATCTACCAGAACAGATTGAATTGAACCACTAACAACTGGTTGAACTAATGCTGTAGTGCCAACTGAAGGATTTGAAATTTGAATTGTCGGTGGATTAATAACGTCATAGTTTGTACCAGAATTGAGAACTTTTACATTCTCAATTGGACCATAGTAAATTTTATCATCAGACTTATAGTTTATAACCTCAACACCATTAATTAACATACCCAAAGAACCAACTTCGGTTAGAGTGGAAGTTGAATCTTTAATATTTTTTTCTGCTGGGAATTTTCTGAGAATTTTTTGAGCACCAATGTTTAAATCTTTTTGTGGTGCTAGAGTAAATCTATGAAAACCAGTGCCAGAAGATGGTATAGTAAATTCTAGATACTCATCAGTTTGTATAAAAGATCTGGAAGAATAAAGTTTTATTTGATTGCCAGATCCAATTACTTTTACATAGTAGAATCCTTCACTCAATCCTTCTAATGTTGTATCCTCTGCTTGATAATAAATTTTATCTCCAGTCAAAAACTCAACGTTTGATGCGAAAGAAATTACAGAATACTTTTGAGTGCTAACACTAAATCCTTGAATGGATGTTCCTGGGTCTGCACTGCTAATTTCACTATAAATTAATTCTTTGGTAATTTCATAAGATGGTAAAGAGTTTGAAGCAACGTAGTAATATTCATCATTTTCATTATAAGTGTTTTGAATATCGGCAAAAATTTTACCATTACCACCATTAATTGGAGTTCCAGAACTGGTAGCAGTTTTTACGTTTCTTCTCAAATCATAATCAATACCAAAATCTGGACTAAATCCACCAAGATTGCTTAATATAACCTGTTTTAAATCAGCATTAATGGATGATACTAATGCCCCAGAGATAACAACATTTTGAGATCTTGAAGTAAGAATGTCGACAGAATCTCCAACTTTTAAAGAAGATTTGTCAATATTTGTTTTTAAAGTGAATGTTGATCCAGAAATAGACCCTACAGAATATCTTGAACTAGTGTTGTATATCCAAGAATTGAAGAATTTTTGCTTATATGTTTTATTTTCTTCTGGATTTAATATTTTTTCACCAACATTTTTAACGTAAATCTTTTCACCTTCCACTGCCGAAGTAATATCGGAAACAGCAGAAAAAGATGATAAAGAACCAGTGATCCTAAATTCTACCTTTTTAGTAGTATCTCCATTTTCATATCCATAATAAGTGTCATCAGATCTAATATTTGATGTAACAGGTATTTCAACATTAACACCACTACATCCATAAAATTCATTGATGCTTTTATCTGTATATGTAATTACATTTCCATTGGAGATGAGAGTTCCAGTTTGACCAAATCCAATAGTTGAATCGACACTAATAATTGAAGAATTTTCAGATACTGTTTTTAGAACCTTCGTATTTGGTGTGATTGTAAAAGTGCCATTTATTGAATCATCATCACTATATCCAACAAATAGACTTACTTTATAATAAGTTTGTGCATATCCGACTTTCTGTCTTCTGGTAAAGATTTCTACCTCAGATACTGATGCATTAGTAGCAGAATCTTTTGTTCTGGTAATTGTTTGACCAACCAAATTATTTGGATCACCAGAAATTGGATCAATAATTATTACTTCTCTTCTTAAAAATTCGGAAGAAGATGGTTTTAACAGGTATTGCTCTAAATCTATTACTTTTGGTGATACACCAAATAGTACATTGAAAAGAATTCTAAAAGATTCTTCTGTACCTTTTGACTCATAGAAGGTTCTGGCTTCTTTTATAAAATTTCCAACATTTAAATCGGAAACAAAATCTACATTCTCCAGTCCAGGTGTTAGAGAAACCTTAAGTTTGTTATAAAACTCTTTTAAGAACAGTGAACTTAGATTTTCAACTCTTGTACCAGAAGTATGAGAACCACTAGTAGTAGAAGAAAATTGAAGTTCTTGTGGGTTACTTTCAGATCTATACGTTGTTATTCCACTGAATCCACGAACACAACCAGTGAATGTATTTGTTGTTAATCCAGTATATGTAATAATCTCATCATCGATCTTCAGTAGACCATACTGAGATGGAAATCCTTTTGTAGAAGTTACTTCAATAACATTATCTGATGTTGCTATTGAATTTTCTAAAGTAGTAAATCCAACTACTACTTCTGGAGATAAATTATCAACTTTTAAATACTGATCTAAATTCTCAGAAATATCTACAGGACCACCTTGATATTCTTGAGAAATATAATATTGCTTTAAAAAATCAACAGTCTTAGGACTTTCCGATAATATAAACTCAGGGAGCTGATTTTCAATAATCTGCTGAACCTTAACTCTCGTTTCAAAACCCGTTGTGATCATATTATCCTCTTGTTAATTCTCCGTTTGTATAGCTTGAAGTAACCTTAAATCCAACGCCAGATATTTGCTCACCTGAAGTAATAGTATCTCTTACCATATTTATTGAACTATTTGAAATATCAAAATTCAAATACAAGTCTTTTAAACCTATTACATCATTTGATTCTGGGAATGCTTGAATTTCGATAATATTATTTTCTTTTGCCGTTGATGTGATATTAACGGTTGTTAAATTTATTTCTCCCTTCACATAATCTACTGTTCCTGCAGATTTGACAACGACAACATTTGTATTGTTTGCAATATCTTTTTTAACAATTGAAATTACACCAGTCAATCCATCACTATTTGGAGTGTCTGTGAAGTATACGGTTTCATTGACACCTGAAATAGTAAATCCTGTGCTCTTTATATTCATGCCTTTTGTATTGACATGGAATTTATTACCAAAGCACAGTTCATATTGTGTAAGTTGATTTGTAAGTGCTTTTAAATTTCTTCTGATTCTAACCCTAGTAATATTTGAAGTTATAGAACTATCAATATTATCAATCACACTCAGAACTTTACTATATTTGAATCTTCCGCCAAATTTATTAATATCTCTAGAATTAGCATAAGTTTCTAATCCACTTGAGATTTTTGTCTTCAGGTCATTGACATTTGTAACTTTTGCCGAATCATAATAAACATAAGATTCAAGTTCAACATAAAGCAATTTAAGATCTAATATTTTCTGGTTAATTCCTGTTAAAGAGTAATTTTTTAAGTTAGATAGTATCTGCTGCTTATCAAAATCGGATACAAATTCACCATTCTTTGGTTTAATTGTAATGAGTACTGTTCCAAATTGTGGTGGGTCTAACTCTTCACCACCAACTACAGAGACACTTTCAGTATTTGGATAGATTGATTGGATAATAGTTTCATAATCCCTGCCTGTAACCGCCCTGTATTGGGCAGAATACAGTCTAGGAGCAAAGTACTTAATAGAATCAATACTCTCAATGTCGCCGCCGTTAGATGCCGCAGAAACGGTCGTTATAGATGGTGTTGTAGTTGGCACAACAATCTCATCTGAGGAACCTCTCAAACTTCCAGAGAATGAAAATAAAGAAGGTCCATTACCATCTTTACCATCAGTAATAATATAAGTTACGGTAATTATAGTTCCATCTTCTAATTTTTTACCAAAAATACCATCACCAAATAAAAGTTCATATTTCTCGTCTTGAACTTCTTGAATCAAATATGTCTCAGAAGTTGATTTTACGTTGAGAATGTTATCAATTTTTGTATATTGTCTACCCAGTCCAGTGTCAGATAACCCTTTTACATAGACCACAATAGTTGAACTATCGATAAAGGAGTTGTCAAGTAAAAATCTTTGATCTAATGACCCATCAACGACAAATTGCTTACTTAAAAATGTTCCTTGGTATACATTAATTGGTGATGTTAAAGTTCCAAAAGTAGCAACACCACCATTTACTGTTGTTGTTATACTTTCTGGAATTGAAAAAACATAAGAAGTATCATTAACGGCACCTACACACACTAGACCCGCCTGTAAGGTGAGTGTAGGACTTGATGTGCCTGTTTGTACGTTAAAAGAAATAGATGCCTTAGAGGCGGTTCTGGAGCGAGGAACGTATCCTATATTTCTTGCAAGTGAAACAACATTTTCACGAAGAGTTGCCGAATCCAAGAAGGATTCATTCACAACCATATTCGAGTTGAATGCTGTAATGTAAGTGTTATATGCTAATGTGTCAATTAAGACCGAAAAATTAGATCCCTCAAAATCAAAATCCGTGAACGTAGAGTTGGCACGGAGATAATCTTTGATGGATTCTTTGATCTGATCAAAGTCTAAATTGGAAAACTTGGTAAAAGGCATTTATCTTGTTGCCTCTAATATGAATGTGAACTCCTGGGTTGGAAACTCTTGTCCAACGATATCAAAAATAACAGTGATTTCAAATTCATTTGTATCAGGACTTGGTGATACCTCAACCTGAACGTTTTCAATTCTTGGTTCAAAGTTATCTAATGTAATTTCAATTTGCCTCTGAATAACAGACGCAGTACCAAAATCAACAAACTCAAAGAGACTTGAACGTACTTCTGATCCTAAAAGAGAGTTAAAAAACCTTTCCGTTGGAATGGTTTCCACTAAATTCCTTACAGATCGCTTGATTGCGTTCTCATTTTTGAGAATTGTTAGATCCTTTGTGACCGGATGAGGTTCAAAGGATAAACTAATATCTTTAAATGATCTAGATATCCTTTGAACTGCCATTTGAACGAGAGTTTTCTTGCCTTTATTTATGCTTAATGCCAGGGATTACCGTATGTTGGCTCTGTTCCGTATGACCAATCATCATAATCCTCATCATTGCGGATTTTTTCGTGCAGTTCAGTCTGTTTTTTAAGATCGTGCTTAGGAGCAAGATCGTGCATAACCTCTGTGATCACCCTTTTTGATGGTAAATCCCTCATTGAACCATAATCTGATGCAAGTCTATCGGTTCCCCACATCTGATACATGTATTCTTGGTCTCTATCTACTGGTGAGTTAGACATTTTAGCTACTGTTTTAGGACATAAAACAGAACTTTTATGAAGGAGGTTGCTATCT
>Ga0099849_1000180_pt1 | contig 27528 bp, 27 predicted proteins | sample CB_VirMetaG_4_FD_78177 | JGI IMG/M metagenome (GOLD analysis project Ga0099849, IMG submission 78177) | Freshwater to marine saline gradient viral communities from Chesapeake Bay - CB_1508_1M Viral MetaG | ecosystem: Environmental > Aquatic > Marine > Coastal | place: USA: Chesapeake Bay... | reverse complement strand
TGCGAACTTGGTGAACGTATCGTTCGACGTTGCCGCAGCGCACGCCGCGATCAGCTAAGAACTGCACTGTGCGATTCGTCGGCGTCATCAGTCTGAAGGCATGCTGAAGCAAAGACTGCACCCGTCGCACACTTTCGCACGCGGCGACGACGGTGAACTGCACTGCGAAATGCGCGGCGGCAATTCATCACCGCGCGCAAGTTCGACATCGTCTTTCGTCGCACTGACGATCAGCGGACGCGCAGTCGTCACGCGTTCGCTTGCGAATGATTTGTAGATCGACCCGACGACGTAGTCTTTCGCGACGACGATGACTTCAGCACGATTCACTTTGAAGCCGTTCTGATGATACAGCCAGCGATAGTATTCAGCTTGATTCATGTGATCTGCTTTGCACTTCGTCAGCGCTTCGAAGTCACGTTTGTTCATCGATTTGATTTCGACGATGTTGAAGAAGCCGCGATGAATCCAGACGAAGTCGACACTGCCTGTCACGCCTGCTTCTTCGTCGACGATCTGTGCTTCGACGTAGCGATCGAACTTGCCGCCGCATTCGCACTGCTTGAAAAAATACTGACGCGCTTCTTCTTCGACTGCGTCGCATCGATCGCATGCCCATCTGCCGAATGCGTTGCCGCGCATCGTCGTCAGTAGCTGATCGCGCACATGTTCTTCAGCACTTCTGCCAAGCTTCCAGACGACGCGCAGTGCGCCGTTCACGAAGCGCGGCACGCTGTAGCCGATTTCACGCTTCAGCCATTCACGACGCGGACAGAAGTCGTTGATGATCGAAGACACGTGAATCAGATCGCCGCCTGCACGTGCTTCGTCAGGCGCAGCGTCTGCGCTTTTGATGATGTCGACAAGATTGATCGCGCTGTGATCTTGATGATCGTCGATCTGCGCGAAGTCGATCTTGATGCTGCGTCTGCTTTTGAAGTTCTTCATTCGATCATTCCCATCATTTCGAGAACATAAGTCGGGACGACGCACACTGACATCACTTTCTTGCCGTCGTCGTTGAATTCGATTTCGATCACGGGCATTTCGTCACCTGACAGTGCAGCAGCTTCAATCTTTCGAATCATCTTTCGCGTCACACTGAACGACTGCTTGTCAGTCGTCTTGTGTTCAAGTCGAAGCACGCCGCGCTTGCGCACGTCGCCTTTCTCCCACTTGCCGCTGCCGCTGCCGCGCACGACTTCACCGCCGATCAGCTTCGCGCGTTCGCGTTCTGCTTTCGGCGATCGCACGTGCGACGTGCTGCACTTTCGATCTTTCTTTCGTCTCGCGATTCCCATGTGTTCACAGCAATGAATTCGAATGTGTTCACAGCAATGAATCAGAACGGCAGATCATCGTCGTCTGATTCGACATATTCGACAGAATCAGGATCGATCCAGTCATCTTCATCTGACGGCACGATTTCGTTGATCTGTTCTTCTGTCAGCCCTTTGCGTCGAAGCAGCGCGCGCTGATATTCGCGCTGTGTTCGTTCGCGATTGCCCTTCGCTGTGTTCTCGCTGCATGTGATGACTTCGACGTTGTCGATGCTGTAGCCTTTCGCTGCGTTGATTCGATCGACTTGAAGACAGTGCGCTTCGCAGCCTGCTTGTTCGTGATAGTTCGTCGCTTCGCACAGCGACTTGAACTGTTCGAACGTCAGACTGAATTCGATGCGTCGTTTTCGTGCGCTGTCGCGCAGCGTGTTGAACTGTGACTTGATCGGGTTTTCTGCGCGCCACTTCGCCATGCGATGCCCGTTGCACAGACGATGTCTGCCTGCGCGTCTTGATCGACAGAACCTGACGCAGCACAGCGACGAATTCTTCGTGCCTTTCTTCACTGTGTCGAAGAATTCGTCGACGCTTGCCATCATTCATCATCTTTGACTGATACTGCTTCAAGCGCTTCGTCGACTGTCGACTGATCGCAATCGCCAAGAAGATAGCCGTCAGGCGGCAACGCTGGCATGTTCAGTTCGACGCGCTTTCTGATCAGTATCTTCTGCTTCAGTCTGATGAACTGTTCATCTTCTTCGACAAGCATCGCGATGATGTCGTCACGCTTTCTGAACTTCGTGTCGATGCCGTTGACATACCATGACGCGCCGCCACCAGTGATCAAGCCTTCGCGCTTCGCGTATGTCGCGACTGTCAGATAGTCGTCGACTGCGCCGATCGGCAAACCGAATTCATGATCTTCATTCAAGTTGATCATGAATTCACCTGACTGAAGCGTGCCGCCTTTTTCTTTCGCGATTCGAAACGTGCAAAGATTGTGAATCGGGATGCCTTTGTTCGGGCCACGATCAGGCGCGATCTTGCGCTGCTTCATCTGAATCTTGATCTTCGGGAAGTAGTTCGCTTGCCAGCCGCCGGGAGGTTTCTTCGGGTCTTCGAACTTCGCCGCGTTCTTCTTGTCCCGAAACTGATTCACATTCAGCACTGTGACATCGTGATCACGACGACGTTCGCGCGACCACGTGTTCAGCGCTTTCGCACAGAAGTCACCGATGATCTTCGCACGTTCGCCGACGCCGTAGTCTTCGACTGATCGTTCATCGATCTGCATCGGCACAAGCGAAGCAAGCGTGTCGATGCCGACAAGCCCGACTTCGATCGCTGACATGTATGCGATGACCATGTCAGCAGCTTCTTGCCCGTGATCAGGCTGAAGCAGACGCAGACGTTCAAGATCGACGCCGACGATTTCAGCCCAGTTGCGATCGAACATGTGTTCGACGTCTGCAAGAATCGCGTGCTTGTCGGAATACTTCTTGTGAAACTGCGCGCACGTCAGAAGCCACAGCGTTGACTTGCTGCTGCCTTCGACGCCGTAAATCAGTCCAGCGCGACCGTCAGCGAAGCCGCCAAGCAGTGCGAAGTCGATCAAGAAGACGCCTGTCGGAATGTATTTCGTGTGCGGCAGCGTGTTCGCCAAGTGAAAGCGACCTTCGCCGCGTTCTTTCACGATCGACATGTCGATCGCTTCGATTTCTGATTTCGGTTCGACTTCTTCTTTCTTCTTCGTTCTGCGTGCTGCTGTCTTCTTCTTTGCTGCTTTCTTCTTCGGTGCAGCGCCTTCTTCAAGCTTCAGTGATCGTGACATGGTTTATTGAATATATGGTTCAGTGTTCAGACTGACACGATGAATGACGAAGTCTTCGCACCACTGCGCACGCTTCTTGATCGCATCGGGTTTGTTCTTGCAGCAGACGCGAACGTAGCTGCTGATTCTGACAGACGTGAAGTCGCCAGTGTTGATCGTTTGACTGAATTCAGCGCCGACTTCAGCGAACTGATCGTCGTCGCCGACTTCGATCGCTTCATCAGTTTCGATTCGTTCAGACGATTCTGCTGTCTGTGTCTTTTCGCCGCTGACGCGTTCTTCGACTGTGTCGTGAACGTCGCCTTCAAGCTTCACAAGACGACGTCGTGTGTTCTTCTTCATGTGTTCCTGTTGTTGTAGTTTGAAACTTTTTTCAAAGATGCATTGCGCGATGCAGAAGCGCGATCGTTTCAGTGTGATCGTCACGCAAATATTGATTCACTTCTTGATGACGTGCCATCGTCGCGACGATCATGCGTGCTTGCTTCAGCGTGTAGACGCACAGCTTCGACCCTTCGACTTGCAGCGCTGGCTTCGGAAACTTCCCTGCGCCTTGCCACTGACGCACGCGCGTCGGATGATATTCGATCGCTTCAGCGACTTCTTCTGTGCTGAAAGTCAGGATCGTCTTTCGCTTGCCGTCGTCGATGACTGTTCGTTTTTCTCCGAAGTCATTCAGTTTGCCAAGCTTCGACGAACAGTCACGCACATGCACTGCTTTCTGTTTTCGATAGCGTGTGCGTTCGTAGTCTTTCAGATGTTCTCGGAATTCTGTGTCGTTCGCGTAGCGTTCGCGTTTCTTCTGTTTGTCAGCCATAGTTCTTCAGTGTTGCGCCTGCCCGTTCGTATTCTCGCATTCGTGCGTGAAAGTATTTCGAAAAGATGTTGATGTTCGTGTCGTGGATCGTGAACCACACAGGGCGCTTCTTACCTTCACAGGCACGACGTATTCGCCCGATCGCTTGTGTTCCGTCTGCGCGCGGCGTTGCATCAAGCCCTGTATCAAGACGCGGAATGTCCAGACCTTCTTTCGCCATGCCATACGTTGCAAGAATGATGCGCGCGTGATTCTTCGCGAAATCGATTTCATCATCTGACAGCTTGCGTCGCGTGCCGCTTTGCACGTCGTAGATGTCGCCTGCAATAGTGCCGATGATTTCTTCTTCGATGTCATGTTCGTTGATCAGTAAATGTTTCAGCACGCCAAGCTGTTCGATTCTGTCTGACAGTATCAAGATCGTGCGGCCCTTATTATACACCTTTTTTGTGTGTGCTGCGATCATTTCATTCCGTCGATCACATTTCGACACTTGTGTCAGAAGCTGTGCTGTGTTGCCGTTCGATGCACGATGAAGGCGCGCAGTTGAAGGCGGCACTTGAAAGGGAAGAATCCACACATCGCAAGGCATCGTCTGCTGCTTTGCGACGACGAACGGATTGCCGAAGTAGTTCAAGAAGACGCGTTCGCAGTTGTCTTTTCTGTCGGGCGTTGCTGACAGTCCAAGTCGTGTGCGTGCTTTGAACTTCGTCAGCGATTCGCTGAATTCACGCGCGCCCATTCGATGCACTTCATCCCATACGACGACGCCGAATCGATCGTAGAACGCAGCGCTGTGTTCGCGCTTCATGCATAGCTGATGCACGATGATGATCACGACAGACGCGTTCATCTTGTCGCCGACGTGCTTGCCGCCGACGATCGCTGCGTTGATGCCAAGATGCTTCTTCACTTCGTCGCGCCACTGCTTCGCAAGTGTCTTCGTCGTGACGACGATCGCAGTCGCACGCTTCTTTTCTGCGATCAGTCTGCATGCAGTGACTGTCTTGCCGAACCCTGTCGGCGCTTCGATGATGCCTGCGATGTTGTCGTTGCTGCGCTTGAAGTAGATGCGCATCGACAACCAGACGCGACACTGTTCTTCGTTTCGTGCGACAGGCGTCTTCGTGATTGTGATCGCATCGCCTGCTGTCGTGCCGTCGATGTGTTCGCGCACAGACGACTTGCGATGTTCGCGCAGACCGTATGCGATCGGGAAGCCGACGTGCGTGTCTGTCGTTGCGTAGCACTTGATCGGCGCAGGTGTGTCGTCACCGTAGCCGCGCGGCTGCACGATCAGTTTCTTGCGATGCTGGGCAGCTTCCCCGCGATCGAAATGATCGCGAGAAAACCACACAAGCGAATCGATGATGACATCACCATTCATCGCCGCTGTCGTCAGCTTCGCTGTCGTCGTCTTCGACTTCGACTTTGCGACTGCGCGTCTTCTTCGCAGTTGCTTTCGACTTGCGCTTCGGTGGCGACATGTCGATGTCGTCACCGTCTTCTTCGACGTCAGCGACTTTGCGACGCTTCTTGCGCGACGACGCACGTGCTGGCTTCGCATCAGCGTCATCGTCATCGTGATCGTCAGTGTCATCGTCGCTGTCCCATTCTTTCGCGACTTCGTCAGCAGACTGATGACCTTTGCCGCCGAATTCTTTCGTCAGCGACTCGATCGCTTTGTCGACATCAAACGTCAACGGAAACAGCGCTTCGTAGTCATACGGCGTGATGTCGACGTTCGCTTCTTTAAAGACAGTGCCGTCTTTCGCTTTGATCGCGTCGTGTCCAAATTCTTTTTCAAGATCGTCGACGAAGTCGAAGCGTGTGCCAGTGTCTTCGTATTCGACGGGTTCGCCGATACGCGTTGACGAAGTCGTCGCGCCTTTCGGACGTTCAAGATTCAAACAGACGCCGCGAAGCGTGCCGTGCTTCTTCATCGCAGCAGACATCACCTTCTTGAATGTCGGGATGCTGATCGACTTGATGCCAAGAAGCACGCGACTGTGACGCCATTCTTTCGTCTTCTTGTCTTGATACGCGTTCAGATGAAGCGCTGACAGATACATCACGAAATAGGGCTTCGATTCAGTTCCTTCGCACACGGGACAAGAAGCGACTTCACTGACACACGGACGAAAGACCGTCCAGCGTCCCTGACTGTCGCGCATGTGATGTTCATAGAACGCGACGCCGTCGTGATAGTCGTCATCAAGCAGAATGATTTCTGCTTCTTCTCCCGGCTTGATGCCGAATCTGAAGATGCGATCAAGTCCCTGCGCGCGTTCGCTTGCACGCTGTTCTTGACGTTCTTCTTCGTGCTGAAAGGCGTCGTCCATTGCGTCGCCTGTTGCTGCTAGTGATCTACGTTTTTTTGCCATGTCTTTGGTTTGTTTTTTTGTTGTGTCGCTTGTCAGCGACGTGAATCAGAATGTCGTCAAACATCGATCGAAACGCAATCAGCTTCTTCGATTGCGAAGCGATAGTCATCAAGATCGAAGTCATCTACATCGTCGCGATCTTCAGGGAACGCAGCGACGAATGTGCGCACGTCAGTCTTCAGCTTGTCGATCGCGCCGTCACCTTCGTGCTTGCCTTCATGATCGCGCTTGCCGTATAGCCCGACGTCGCCTGCTTCGTCGTCGTCATACAGCAGATAAACTGGCTTGCCGTGATCGATCAGACGTTCAGCTTGAAAGTCAGACATGTGCGCGCCCATCGTCGCCATGATGTTCGCGATCTTGTCAGCACGTTCACTGACTGCACGCGCTGTCGCGAACAGACCTTCGACGATGATCGTCGGCTTGTTCGAACTGAAGTTCTGTTCGTTCAGCAGAAGCTGTTCTTTCTTCAGCCCTGCGTAGTCGCGCACTTTCGGGAAGTCGGGATACGGGTAGTCGTGCGCTTCAAGAATCGTTCTGCCTGTGAAGCCGAACAGATCAAAGTCGATGTCACGCACAGGGAACAAGATTCGTTTTTCGTCAGGGTCGAACAGCAAATCAAGCTGCTGCGCTGCGCGTTCGTTGATCTTGCGCTTGATCAGATAGTCGCGCGCATCTGCGACGTCCCATGCTGACGGATACATGCCGACGAAGATCGCTTCGTCGACTGCTTTCGCTTCTTCGATCTGCAAGCGTCGCTGACCGAACGTGCCGAAGTCTTCAGGCACTTCATCGAATTCAGCTTCGATGATGTCGCGCATGTAGTTTTCTTCACGCAGTTCGCCAAGCTTCTTGTATAGCGTGACGATCGCGCCTTTCTGACCGCATGTGAAGCAGTTGAAGCCGCTGATGCCTGTGTCGTTGATGTGCGCGAAGAACGACGGTCGCTTGTCGTAGCCGCGCGTGTGATAGAATTCGGCGAACGGGCATCGTGCGCTGATCCAGCCGCGCGATTCACCGATGACTTCGACTTCAAGTCGTTCAAGATGCTTGATCAGATTCGGTGCGTTCATGCTTCAGATGCGTTCCAGTGTTCGCCGTTCACGACAAGTTCAGCAGCAGATTCAGTGAACAGATACTTCGTCTTCACGTCTTCGCCTTCGAAGCGCGTGCGATCAAGTCGATCAGCATCAAGACAGATCATCATGATGTGATCGTCGATGTTTTCTTTGTGCAGCGGGAAGTGATTCGGCACGTCATGTCGACCATGAACTACGCGCGGGTTGATTTCAGTGTGAAGTGCGCACGCGCGCATCGCTGCGAAGATCGCGTTCATGCTGTAGTAGTGCAGCAGGTCATTCTTCAGAAAGCGCATCATCACTTCTGCTGCGCGCAGACCGTGCTTGTCATCTGTGTCTTCGTTGATTCGCTGACTGTCGTGAAACAGCGCGAACAGTTCGACTGCTTCGAACACATACTTGTCGCCTTCGTAGCCTTCAAGTTCTGCAAGATGTCGCGCGTTCGTGTGAACGCGTTCCCAGTGATCGAAGCCGTGATCTGTTTCGTGCTGCATCGGAAGAAGCGGCCACGTCGACGCGACACGCTGCATCAGATAGATGCTGCTGAACGAAGTCTGATTCGTTGATTCATCGAACTTCTGAAACGGTGAAAGTGTCATGATCAGAAAAGAAAGCGCCGCCGCCTGTGAAGACGACGGCGCATTCGATGTGTCGTTTGTGCGAAAGTTACTTCGCTGCCTTCACGTTGACGGCGCGCGTTCCGTCAACAGTCTTCGCGCAGCGATCGAAGATCGCTTTGCCTGCGTTGTCGACGACAGACTTCTGCGTCGCGCTGACGATCTTCAAGAACGTGTCTTCGTCGACAAGTCCGCGAAGCAGTTCGATGTCGACGACTTGTCGCTGCGGCGTTTCGATCTTCGATTCGATCGTCACCTTCTTGCCGTCGATGATCGCGTCGCAAGTGAACGACGTGACGCCTGCTTCTTCTTGCGCTGCGAACAGTTCGCGTCGCGCTTTGCTGAACTGACGATCGAACTTGTTCTTCTCGTTGTTCAGCTTGAAGACTTCTTTCGCCTTCGACTTCAGTTCTTCGGACGCTTGTCGAAGTGTGTTGCGACCGATCTTGCGTGTGTGCTGTGCTGTTGCCATGATGTTGTTTGTTCTGCTGTTGATGCGCTTCTTGCGCTGTGAATGAAAAGATCGTGCTTCTTTGTCACGCGCGCAAGTCGATTCTTTTCGCTTTCTTGTTTGAAAAAATTTTCAAATCACGCTGCATCAAGATCAGCGCGATACCAGTCAGGCTGAAACGCTTCAAGCCCTTTCATTTCTTTCATGTCTGCCATGTTGTCAGCAGGGCCAGACACGTCAGCAGTCAGCGGGATCGGCGGGTTCAGATTGAACCACGCTTGAAGCGGGTTCGTCTGCATGTAGAACTTGATCGCGCCTGCTGCTTCAAGTGCATAGTCTTCGCGCGCTTGAATGTAGCCTGCATCGTGAACGAAGCCGATCGGCTGAATCACTTCTTTCGGGCAGTCGCGCGTGAATCGATTCAAGCCCATGACGCCAAGATCAGAAGCGAAGTGCTGCACTGGCGCGTTGATCGCCTGACGCTTCGCTTCGCCTTGCACAGCTTCGTCGTTGCTGTAGATGTCGGGCAGTCTGCGAAGACCGCCATGCAAGCTGCGCACGTAGCCGTTCGCTTCAGCGAAGTTCTTCATGTTCCAGTGCCAGTCGTTCAAGCCGGGATACGTTTCGAAAAACGATTCACGCATGCGTTCAGCTTCGCGATCTGTCAGTTCGATGCCGTAGTCAGTCTTCGCGTAGTCTTTGAACTTCACCCACCACATGCCGTAAATGAACCCGAAGTTCACAGCTTTCGCGTAGTATCTGAAGCGATCGAAGAAGTCGCCCATCGTCTTGACGCCATCAAGCTTTCTGCCTTCGTAGCCGACAGCGTGTGCGTCGAATTCATCTTCGCTGCCTGCTAGTGACAAGAAGAAGTCGCGATCGATGCCTGCGACGTTCGCGCCTGTATATGCGTGAATGTCGCCGCCGTCTTGATAGATTTGCAGCATCGTCGTTTCATGCGCCATCCACGCAGCGATGCGCAGTTCGATCTGCGACAAGTCACATTCAAGCATCACCCATCCCGGCTTCGGCTTGAAGACAGATCGAAACAGCTTCGCCATTTCGCCACGCTTCGGGAAGTTCTGCGCGTTCGGATCAGACGACGATGTTCTGCCTGTCACTGTGCGATGAAGATGAAGCGACGGGTGAATCATGTCACCGTCAGGCGTCAGATGTTTGAAGAATCCGCTGTCGGGCGTGACGATTCTGCGCATGATAGTGTCGTTCGACATGCGCGCGTAGTCGATGCGACTGCCGTCTTCATCTTTCGGGATTCCGATGATGATGTTGACTGGCTTCGGCACGACGTCTTTCGGCAATCTGATGAAGCGCGTCACTTCGTTCTTCTTCGGGATCACGGGCAGTTCGACGTCTGCGTTCGCGAAGATGTCTTGAATCGCTTTCGGATACTTTCGCGACTTCAGCAGCTTCACAGTTTCTTTCTCTGCTGTCTGCGGACTACCGACATACGTGCTGATGTATTTCAGAATCTTCTTGTAGTCGATCAGCGTCGTCACGAAGTCGTGATCGAACAGCGGCAAGTGTGTCTTGATCGAAGCAGAAGGCACGCGCGGGTCGACCCAGTTGCCTGCTTCGTCTTCGTATGGTTCAAGATTCTTCGTGCTGTCAGTGAACACGACAGGCGTCAGACCGAATCCGTCTTCGCTGAATAGCACGTCGACAGTGAATGCATCGCGTGTGAACGACAGCACTTCGCGCGGCGACTTCTTCTGTTCTTTCGGCTTGTTCAGCCATCGACGCTTCACTGCTGCTGGCACGTCTTGAATCAGTTCGTGATACAGTCGTTCTTCTTCTTCGAACACGAAGTCACGCATCTTCATCAGCGCATCACGATCGACGTGATAGCCGTTGCGTTCGCATTCGAAGAACGTCTTGCGGATCGCTGGCATCTTGACGCGCTGATACACGTTGAAGTTCTTCGTATCTTCGCGACAGACACGCAGAAGATTCGTGCAAAGTCTGAACGTGGCGTCGACGTCGCCGCAGCCGTAGAACAGCATGTCGTCGGGCGCGACAAGATCCATGCGCGACTTCTTCTTGTGAACGGGCGACTTGTTGAATTCGTCAGCATAGCCAGCCATTTCGGGAACCCATCGACGAACGCAGTGATCAAGCGACTTCGATTCCATGTTGTCGTCAGCAGTGTATGCAAGCTGAATCGTTTCATGCGCGAAGTTCGCGACATCGATGTCGAAGTTCTTCAGTGCATGAAGATCGAACTTGAAATTGTGACCGACGACGCCCGTCGACTTGCGAGACAGAATCTTCTTCGTCTGCTTCACAAGTCTGTCGACATCGTCTTGATTGAAGTCGTCGCCAAAGACTTTCTTGCCGTAGTCGACATCGAATGGCACAGCGCACGCTTTGCCTTTCGCCCAGCAGAATTGAACGCACAGCACGCGCTGATCTGCGAACCACTTCAAGCCGACAGTTTCTGTGTCGACGACAAGCTTCTTCGGTTTCATGTCGATCAAGAACTGAAGATCGTCGCGCCATTCGTAGTTCGCTTCACGCGACGCGCCTTCGAACACGTCATCTTCCCAGTCGCTTTCGCGATACGTGCCAGCAATCAAGAAGTCAGTTTCGAACTGCTGCTTCAGATGCGGACGTCGCAGCACGTTTCGCGGCGACAGCATAGGCAGCACAGCGAAGTCGTAGTTCTTCGGATGATCAAGACTGCCGCACGCTTGCGTGATCCTGACGGGTCTGCCTGTGAACTGTCTGCCTGCGTCTTTGCCGAAGTAGATCATCAGCTTCGCTTCAGTGAAGCGTGCGATCGCTTCATGCACTGCGTCGTGATACTTCGCCAAGAAGTCGCCGACTTTCTTTTCAGTCGACTGCGCTGCTTTCGGGATCGGCGCACAAGGCGTGATGAACGCTGTCTTCTTCGGATTAAAGCCGTTTCGTTTCGCGTGTTCACCGAACAGCGCAAGTTCGTGCTTCGTCATCACTTTGCCTTGATCGAAGCTTGTGCGCAGTGGCGCATCTGTCAGCACGATCAGTTCTGCATCGTCACTTCCCTTGACGATGATGTCTTCGATTTCTTCTTCTTCTTCGTTCATGTTGTTGAAAATTGTTTCAAAGATAGTCGATCAAAGCATGTAGTTCACATCGTTCATTTCTTTTTCTTCGACGATCGGCGCTTCTGACATGTCGACTGGCGCGAACTTGAAGTTGAAGTCGATGCGCGCTTCTTCGCCTTCGCGATTCTTCATCAGTTCGCCGATGCGTCGCGTCTTCTCAAAAGGCGACGGTCCTTGTCGCAGACCGAAGACGATCGACGCGTCTTGCGGGATGCTGTCACTGCCTGCGATGTCGCCCGTGTCCAGTGACTTCGTCGAACGCTTCTTCACGTTGCGATTCATCTGCACGCTGATGACGATCGGCTTGTTCGTTTTCAGCGCAAGCTGCTTCAGTTCTTGAACGACTGTCGCAATCTGTTCCCATCGTGTGATGCTGCCGCCGCGCTTCGCTGTCGGACTCAACAGATACGCTGCGTCGATGTAGATGATTTCACAGTCGAATTCGCTGACCATTTCTTCGATCGCGCTGACTTCTTTTTTGAAGTCGCCCGACAAGAAGAATGCGTTCGCGCCTGTCGCTGTGATGTCTTCGAGTTCTTGAAGCAGCTTCTGTTCACCCTGCGACGACAGATGCCCTGCGCGAATATAGTTCGGATTGATGCCGCTGTGCAGACCGACGAAGCGACGCGCGATCGGCACAAGCGACATTTCCATCGACACGAACAGAATGCTGTGACCTGACAGCCATGATTCGTGCGCCATCTTCGACAGCACCCATGACTTGCCCATGCCCGTCCTTCCAGCGACGACGATCAAGTCGCCGCCTTGCGCGCCAAGTGTCAGCGCATCAAGTGTCGGCCAGCCTAGCGTGATGCCGCGCAGACCCGGATGAAGCTTCGCGTGTTCGTAGTCTGCACGCACTTCTTCAGCAAGCGTGTCAAGCGTAGCGAATGAATTCGGCTGAAGCTGTTCTGTCGCGCCTGCGATCATCGTGCGCATGTGCTGCACTGCTGATTCGACGTCTTCACTTTCCATCGCTGCGCGGAAGTCGGGCATTTCAGAATTGATCTGTGCGAAGACGAATCGCTTGCGCAGTCGATCAAGATAGAACTGCGCGGGTTGTTTCGCGCGACGTGCGATCGGCACGCCTGCTTCTTCGATCACTTGCTTGTCAGGCAGTGTGCCGTAGTCAGACAGATGCGACGTGACGAAGTCGAAGCAGTGTTCTTCGTCGTCGCCGATGAAAAGCTTCTTCTTCGCTTCACGAAGAAGACCTGTGTTGTTGTCACGAAGACATGCGCGAATGAATTGTGTGCCTAGTGACATGATTTTTCCAGAAAGAATTGATGACAGTTCGAAGCGATCATCTGTCTGAACGACTGACTGAATGTGTCGCAAGATTCGATCGGCAGTTCGACGTGAAGCAGCAGCACAGCGCCGTCAGCGATTGCTTCACGCAGTAGTGATTCGACGCGCGATGCATCGACGACGTGCTTCGTGTGTGCCATCAGCACAGCGAAGACTTCAGTGTCTTCGATTTCTTCCATCACGTGCGCGCGTCGTTCGTAGTCGCTGACGATGTCGATCAACTTCGGCAGTGAAGTCAGCGAAGTCGAAATCGAATACAGCAGCAAGCCGCGCACTAGCATGTTCGTCACGTGCTGACCGTTGCCATCATGATCGACGATGACGATGTGCTGATTGTGTTCGCGAATCGCGTCGATCACGTTCGCTTTCTTCTTCATGAACTTCATCAATTCATGATCTTCGCTGTCAAGATAGTGCGACAGTCGCTTGTCGCGATCGCGATAGAAGTGCCGCACGCCTGCGCGCTTCATCGCTTCTTCGAATTCTGTGTCGTTCATTCGTCGTCGTCTTCGTTGAATTTGAATTCACCGTCGTTCAGTGATTTCGAAAGATCGCGCTTCTTTGCTACACTAGCAACACGTCTTCCTTTCTGTCGTTCGATTTCAAGCTTCTGACGTTCGCGTTCAAGCTTCTGACGTTCGCGACGCACAGCTTCTGATTCGACTTCGTCTTTCGTCGGCGCGTCGACAGCATTCTGCCATTCGTTCAGAAGACGATCGCGCTTTTCGTAGACTGCGAAGAACTTGTCGAAATGCTTCAAGAAGAACCACGCGTCGACAAGCTGCGGTGCGTCAGTCATCCAGTGAAACGTGCTTGCGACGATGTTGTGCCAGTGCGCGATGCTGAAGTCGATGAACGCAGTGAATGATTCTTCATGCATCGCGACGACGAACTTCTTCTGCTTGCCGTAAAGCGCAGACGTCTGTGCGATGTTCAGTCGAAGCGAACGCATGTCTGCATGATAGTTCGCGATCGTGTCTGACCAGAAGCGCGACAGTTCTTTCTTCAGCAGTGTTCTGTTCTGCTTCAGATACTGCTGACGCTTTGCTTCACGTTCTGACTGTCGTGCTGCGATTCGTTCTTCGACAGAAGACAGCGTCTGTTCGCCGTCAGGCGAACCCAGTTTCTTTTCTTTTGAAGTTTTCGTCTTCTTTTCTTTTCTTCTCTTATGTGGTGCAGTTTCTGCACCAGTTGGTGCAGTTTCTGCACCAGTTTCGTGCTTCACTTGTGCAGTTTCTGCACCAGTTGGTGCAGCGTTCTTCAGTCGCTTCGGTGTGATGATCTTCTTCATGTTTGAAAAATTTTTCAATTCGTCTTCGTTCGCTTCGACGCGAAGACCGAACAGCTTCGGTGCAGTCGCTGATGTCGAAGACACTTCGATCAAGCCGCCTGCTTCAAGTGCAGCAAGCGCGTTCATGACTTGTCGTCTGCTGTAGTTGACGCCTTCGCTGTGAACTTTCAGATCACGACTGACGATGCCGTCAGTGAAGTGTCTGATCGGGATTCGTTCGTGCATCTTGCCCCACTGAATCGTGCGATCAAAGATGAACAAGACGCACGCAGCTTCGCAGCCTGTCAGATGCTTCAGCCAGTGTCGAAGCAAGTGTCGTGTGAAGTCGCGTTGAAAAACTATGTCAGCGGGGTTGACGTCATTCCTGTCGGATGGCATGTTGTTGTTGTTCCTGTTGTTGAATTCAGCCGCACTGTCGATCGTTCGCTACGAAAGACAGTGCGGCTTTTTTCTGCGCCATCGCGAACGGGGCGGCAGTTGTTGTTGTTTGGCGCAGATAAGGTTCACGCAGCAAGCTTGCCGTGCAAGCGCAGCGACTGAATGACAGCGACTTCAGCAGCGTTCGCGTCTTCGTAGTGTTCGAAGAAGATGACGTCGTGTTCTGCCATACGTTCGCAGCTTTCATCGTGATCGATGTTGCCGTCGAATTCAGTGACGTCGATGAAGCCAGCGTCGCTGAACGTCTTGTCAGTCCAGATGACTTCTTCGTCGCGATCGACGATGTGTCGCGCACACGTCCACTTGATGAACCACTTCTGTCGTTCAGCGTTCCATTCGATCGACGTCACGCGTTCGATTTCACATTCGCCGAAGTCGCGCAGTGACACGCCCTTCGACTTGAAGTCTAGTCCGTAGATCGTGCCGTCTGGCGCGATGCTGATGATCTGTTCTTTCATGATGTGATGTCTTGCTTCTGGTTTGCGTTCTGACGCGTCGTCTGCGTCGCTGCTGTCGTCACGCGTTTGAAGCGTAGATCGCGCAGCAGCGCGCAGCACGTGCGTCGATTCAGTCGATTGAAGTGATGCCGCCGCCTGCGTTCAGGTGACGTTCGTTTTCAGTGTCGATCGTGTTGTGCAATTCAGGCTTCGCTTTCGAAACAGTGTCGCCGCCGAATTCTTCTTCGTAGCCTTTCGTCGCGTCTTTGCAGCCGACACCGTTGAAGCCGTCAGCTTCGATGTCGACGTCGCCGATCGGGGAAATGTGAATTGTGATTGTCTTCATGATAGTGTTGTTCGCAGTTGTCGTTCAGTTCGATCAGTCAGGGATGCCGACCTTGACATGCACGTGACCGTTTTCGTCAGTCGTGCTTCCCATGACGTAGTGTCCCATCGCTTGCGCACGACGAATCGCTTGCGACTTGTGAATGCCCTGCATCAGACGACCGATGCTGTGACGAAGCTGCTGACTGCCTTCGTTGTCTTCGCTTTCTTCGCGAAGTCCGTTCCAGTGTTCGATGCGACCTTCGAACTTCGCACCAAGAACATCACGCACAGGCTTGCTGCCCATGTTGTCGTGACGCATCATCGCTTGTCCGTTGTAGTCGTCGAACACGGGCATCAGATTGCCTTCTTCAGTTCGAATGAAGCCGACGTCATAGAACGCATCAGGGATTCGCACGACGACTTCACATTCGTCAGTCGGATGCTTGTCGTAGCCAAGATCACGACCGATCTGATTTTCAGTCCACATTCGCGGGACTGCGTTGAATTCGACGTAGCAGTTGACGCCGTCTTTCTGTAGTTCTTTGCACGCGTTCACGATGTCTTGCGCATCTTTGAACTGTGCAGTCTTCACTGTTGCTGTGTGTGACATGATGTCTTCTTTCTTTTGGGTTCAGGGTGAATCTGAATATCGCGCTTCTTTGTCAGCGCTTCAAAGGCTTTCTGCGAAGGATGATTCGACGACGTTCGACAGCTTTCGTGCGAATGATCTTTTCGCCTGTCTGCGTGTCTTCGTATTCTTCGAACGTCAGTTCAGCTTTCGGCTTGCCTGCGTCGATCACTTTGAAGTCGAAGCAGTCGTCGATCGCGTCTTCGTTGAAAAATTTTTCAAACGCTGGCGCGCATCTGTAGCCGAACGCTTTCGCTTCATCAAGCGTGATGCGTTCGAAGCGACCTTGACTGACAAGTTCAGTGAAGTTCGAATTCGGTGCATCGATCAGCTTCAGACGAAGTTCAGTCAGCGGCCCGTCAGCACGTGCGCGCAGCATGACTGACGCGCACTTCGGCAGACCTTGATACTTCTTCACGTTCGCATGCAGCTTGAACAGCGTGCCTTCTTTCACGTCGAACGCTGCGCTGACGATGCAGCCGCCGACTTCAGCAGTCATGTCTTTGCACGCAGGGTTCTTCGCATACTGTCCCGCCACAAGCGACACAGGGAATGATTCGTCACGCGTCGCGACGCCGATCTGTTTTTCAGCGATGCCGTTCCACACGAAGAAGTGTGCTTTCGCTTCGCTGCTGATGTTGTTTTCTGTGCCGTATTGCAGTCTGATCATAGTTCAGCCTTCCATAGTTACAGCGCGCGAACGACGCACGCGTCGCTTGCCGCTTTTGTTTGTGATCTTCTTCGCGCCGACATCTTCAGTGTCGTCAGGATCAGGCGTCGACACAGGCGCAGCATTCTTGTCAGCCCAGTCGCGCATTGCTTCGAAATCTTCAGCGAATGCTTCACGAATCGGGACAGATTCACGAAGCTGTTCAAGAAGCAGTTCGCCTGTCACGTCGACATCGTCACTGAACGCAATCGTGATCGCGCTGTTCACAGCAGCTTCAAGTTCTGCGCCGACGTAGCCGACGCTGCCGTCGACGACGCTGTCGATGTCGTCGATGTCGTCGATGCTGTGATTGCGAAGCTTCAGATGAATGTCGATGATTTCACGACGTTCGATTCGATTCGGCGGCGCGACGTTGAAAAGCTGTTCAAGTCGTCCCTTGCGCAGCATTTCAGGCGGAAGCTTCGCAGTTCTGTTCGCTGTGAAAATCCAGAACGTCTGCTTCTGTGATTCCGCCATGTGCGTCAGCAGCGACTGAAGAACGCGATCGCTGACGCCGCTGTCGCCGCCGCTGCCGTTCTGATCAAGCCCTGCTTTGTCGACTTCATCGACCCACACGACGCAAGGCGACATCGCTTCGATCATCTTCAGCGCAGCACGCACGCGCTGTTCAGTGCTGCCGACAAGCGAACTGAAGACGCGACTGACGTCGAATCGAATCAGCGGCATGCCAAGAAGATGCGCGACGATCTTTGCAGCAAGCGACTTGCCCGTTCCCGGCACGCCGAACAGTCCGATGCCTTTCGGCGCACGCGCACCGAATTCAAGCGCTTCGGGCGTGAACGTCTTCTTTCGCTTCATCACCCATTCTTTCAGACGATCGAATCCGCCAAGCTTCCACGGATCAAGCGTGCTGTGCAGTTCAAGCACGTTGCTGCGTTTGATGACTTCGACTTTCGTCGACATGATCACACGCATGAAGTCTTCGACAGGTGTGTCGGGCCACGTCGCTTCGTTCTGAACGATGCTGCGCGCCATCGCGCTTTCAGCTTCGATCGCTGTCATGCCGATCGCTGCATTCAGAATGCGCGCACGTTCATCTTCGTCATACGGTTCTTCGTATGCCATCGGCTGACCGTTGTCGTCGACGAAGCTGCTGCGAATCGCTTTGTCCAGCGTGTCAGCAAGTTCGTTTCGCGAAGGCAGATCGAAGTCGATGATCGACACGTCAGTCGCAAGCATTTCAGGACATTCGAACCCTTCAGGCACTGTGATGATCAGACGATATTCGTTGTTCGAAAAGACTTTCGAATATTCTTTGATGCCGCGAATCAGCATCGGATTCTTGCCCAGAATGTAGTGAGCATCGTTCATCACGTAGACGCCTTCAGGCATCGGCTTGCGCTGCTGTTCTTCAGTGCCTACGTCAAGCACACCGTTCAGCGCGCCGATCGGGTCGATCTGACCGTCAGACTTCGCGATTTCGTTGTCGTAGTATGTCCAGCCATCGCGCGTGTTCCAGTGACGAAAGTGAAGCCCGTGTTCGAAAGCGAAATCTTCGATCGCTGTCAGTGCGCGTGCTTCTTCGCGTGTTCTTACCAGCACGACGCCGATTCCAGCGTAGTGCAAGATTTCAAGTTCGCGCATGAACTTCGCGCGATTGTTTGTTTCTTCAGTCATGTGTCGTTCTGTTGTTCTGTTGTTGATGATGCGCGCGTCAGACTTGCTGACGCGCGCTGATTGAAATGTCGTCGATTCTTGTCGCTTGTCGATCAGAAAGGGCAGACAGCGCTGTCAAGATCGATCACGACAGTCTGACGATTGTCGACAGTCTTCTTCGTGACAGCGTTGACTTCGATCGAAGTCACGTTCTTCGCTGCTGCATCAGTCGCGCGCTGCTGTTCGTTCTGAAGCGAACCAGCGTCAAGCGCTGCGCGCTGCACTTCGCGCTTCGAAGCAAGCACGTCAGCCATGCGCTGATCAAGCGAACCTTCAGCGACAAGATACTGAACAGTCACGCAGTCAGTCTGACCGATGCGATGCGCGCGATCTTCAGCTTGTGCGACGTTGCCGGGAACCCAGTCAAGTTCAGCCATGATCACAGTCGAAGATGCAGTCAGCGTCAGTCCAGTGCCAGCAGCGATGAAGTTTCCGACGAAGACGCGAACGCTGTCGTCGTTCTGAAAGCGTTCGACGCTTTCGTTCTTGTCTTCAGCAGACATGCCACCGACGACTTTCACAGCAGCGTCACCGAACGCGTCCATCAGACCGTCGACGACGTCGCGATGATGTGCGAACACGATCACTTTGTTCGTGCCTTCAAGCGTCGCTTCGACGTGCTTGATCACTGCGGGAATCTTCGCGACTGCAAGTTCGTGACGAACTTTCGAAAGTTCTTCGAACGCGACGCTGTTGCTGCGTGCGTCTTCGACGCTTTCGATTCCGTATTCGTTCATGATCTTCTGTTCGCGCTTCACGAACTTGTCGAACCCATCAAGTGCGATCGTGCTGCGCGTCTTCGCGGGAAGTTCAGTCAGCACGTCAGCTTTCAGACGACGCACCATGCACGTCTCGCGAAGCAAGTCTTGAAGCTGTTCAAGATTCGAAGCGCCGCTGAAGTCCCATCCGTGATCACCTTGAAACCCACCGCAGAACTTCTTGCCGTAGCTGATCACGCCGCGAAACGTGTCGGGCGCGATGTAGTTCAAGATCGTGAAAGCTTCGATCGGGCGATTGGGAATCGGTGTGCCAGTCAGCACGATCTTGCGACGTGCGCTGATCGCGGGAATCTTCTTCGCTTCGTCGCGATCCCACTTGCCGATGATCGCTTGCGTGCGCTTCGCTTTCGCGTTCTTGATCATGTGTGCTTCGTCAAGAATCAGCGCATCCCACTGAACAGCGTGCGTCGCGTCGAAGTTCTTCGAAGCGATGTCGTAGTTCATGATCACGATGTCAGCTTCAGGGAAGTCAGCACCGTTCGCGATCGCGACAGTCATGTCGCGCGTCATCCACTTGCTGATTTCTTTCTTCCAGTTCAGCTTCAGCGAAGCAGGGCAGATGATCAGCGCGCGCTTGATCGATTCGTCAGCGTTGATGATACCGATCGCTTGAATCGTTTTTCCCAGTCCCATTTCATCAGCGATCATCACGCTGTCGTGATTCAGTGCATATCGCACGCCCGCTTTCTGATAGTCGAAAGCGTTCAGACCTTCGGGAGTCGGGAAGCAGAAGTCGTCAGCGACTGCTGCGCGTGACTGAACGCGTGCTTCAGCAGCGTCGACGTCTTGCTTCCACCAGCAAGCTTGCCATTCGCCAGTGTTGCGATCTTTGCTGCACGAAATGCCAGCAGCTTTCAGTTCGTTCTTGTGATCACGCCAGACAGACCAGAAGTCTTGCGTTGCAGGCGCAGTGTGAAGAACGCGCTTGCCGTTGCGCGTCGTGACTGCTTTGCCTTGTCCCCAGTTTGCGATGTTGTTCAGATCGATTTTCATGTGATGTGATGTTTTTCGGTGCGCGCTTCATGCGCTGCGTCACTATAAAACAGCACTTTCTTGTTCTGCACAAGAACGAAATCGACGATTTTTGAAAAAATTTTCAACGCTGAAAAGCGTCAGATCAGACGAATATTCGATCTGACAAGCGACGTCTTGCGCTTCTGTTCGTAGACGCCGCCGCCCTCGCGTGTGCCGCTGCTGTCAGTGTTGCCTTCGACAGTCTTGACGTAGCCGTTCGCTTCGTCTTCGACTGCGATGCCGATGTGACTGAACGTGAAGACGACGATGTCGCCTTTCTTGATCTTCGTGCGCGGCTTGTGCAGTTTCACGGGAAGCGTCTGTTCGCGCGCCCATCGTTCGAAGTCCCATGCGCCAGCAGTCAGCGGTCGTTTGAACTTCAGATCGACGCCGCGATCTTGAATCTGCTTCACGACCCAGCACACGAACGCTGCGCACCATGCCCAGCCGCTGCCGTCAAGCCACGTCGCGCGCTGGAATTCTTCGACGTCAGGACCGCGATTCGAATTCTTCGGCACTTCGCGCACACCGACTTTGCTTCGCGCGATCGACGCCATCAAATCGGGAATCGACTGACCGCTGTCATCGACATCGGGAACGATGACAGGCGCGCTGCCGCTTTCGTCTTCCCACATGTCTTCAAGAAACTTGTCATAGGCAGCATTCGTCTTCGGTCCCGGCAGACCGCGCGTCGTGCCGTCGTAGTATCCCATCGCCTTCAGCCCGTGCTGAATCAGCTTCGCGTCAGGCACAGCAAGTGTCGACAGATCAAGTCGCTTCATGTGTCGTTCTTTCTTCTTTGCGTTCTTGAATCAAGCGCAGATTTTCTGCGCGAAGGTCTTCGATCGTCGCTTCAAGATCGTCGACAGTTTCAGCGATTTCGCGCGACAGCGTGTCGACGTCGTCGATGTGCTTGCTTCGATTGTATTTCAGCACGAAGCGCCCGATCTTATAGATCAGCGCAGCAGTGACAGCAGCGATCGCGAAGATGTGACTGTCGCCGAAAAGTCCTTCAGCTTCTCCGAAGACAGACGCGATCAGCATGACGATCACGATCCAGAATTCAGAAGTCGTGACGCCGCGCGCGTCTGCGATGCTTCGCTGCGTGTCGTTCTTGCTTTCGTGCGACTGTAGAAAATCCTTCAGCATCAGTCGTCAGCGTTTGCGATTCCGACTTGCACAGAAGTCACTGCGCCAGACGGCGTGAACGTGACAGGTTCGCCGCCTAGCAGGTAGACACGATCGCGCACAGCGCTGTTGATCGAAGTCAGTGTGCTGCTTGCAGCGATGCCGTGCTGCGTGACGCTGACAGATTGCCCGTTGAAGTTCGGACTGCCGCCGACGCCAACAAGAATCAGATAGAAGCCAGCGCGTTTCGGTCGCCATGTGTGCGCGGTCGCGTCAGACATCGTGAAGATCGAATCAGTTTGATCAGCCATGCTGACATTCTGCGACGAATCATTCGATCTGTCCAGTCACTTTCACATCATAGTTCATGCGATGATACAGATCGCGATTCAGCGCATGCAGCGCTTCTTCGAAGCCGTCAGGAAAGTCAGGCACATCGCGCGATACATTCGCAGCAGGTAATCGTTCAAACGTGTCAGCGTAGCCGCACGCGCGAAGCGCAGCTTCGAAGTCATCGATCAGCGATTCAGTTCTGACGACGTGTGCATCTGATCTGATCGCGCCAGTGAATGAACGATCGAAGTCGTCAGCCCACTGTTCGCGATACGTGACAGCTTCGCAGAAGAAGTCGAACGACTGAAGACGTTCGCGCCCGAAGCATTCGATCAGTTCGTGTTCGACGTGCCATTCGCTCCGCCAGTTGAAGGCTTTGCTGCGACGATAGCACCACAGCGAACGAAGCCACGCAGCAGGATGACGATGCAGAACGATCGCGTGCTTGCACGTCTTGCAGTCGACAGGCAGATGCTGACCTAGATGAACAAGCGACATGCGCTTGCGCGTGATCGCTTCGATCAGTGAAGATGTGCCACGCTTCGGCACGTCCATCACAAGCACGTCGCTGTTCACGATGAATGACATCAGCGTTCGCCGCGCGCGCGACGTTCTTTCATGTCTTTCATCTGACGCATCCAGCCAAGCGTCTGACGTTCCAGATAATACGGATTATTCGGCATGATCGATTTCGCCATCGCTTTCTTCATCAGACGTTCGCGACCGAACCACGCGTTGACTTCGTCAGCGACTTGCTGCGGTTGCGTGATCAGCTTTTCATACGAAACGAAAAGCACGCCGCACAGTTCTGACATTTCTGCTGCGCACATGATCGATCGTCTTGCGATAGCGAAACATGACGCGACGTGTTCCGTAAACGTCTTGCCTGACTGATGCATGTTGATCGACCATTGCCGCGTTGCGACAAGATGCGGATCGCGTGTCATCACGATGATGTTCGCGCCAGTCCAAACAGATTTGAAGTCTTCATCTTTCACAATGAATTCTTCGAATCGCGGTTGTTTGCAGACGAATTCAGAATCGTCGACAGCGTGTTCTTCTTTGAACGCACGCCACGCTTCAGCGTCACATTCGACAGTCGCTTTGTTCATCGCGATGACTTCAAGATTGCTGCCGTCAGTTTCGTCTTGCGTGACGAACTTGACGTCGTCGCTATTCAAGAAGCAGCGCGCAAGTGCAGTCGTGCCGCTGCGCCCAGTCCCGCAGATGACTGTCGGCTGACGTCTTCTGAACTTGCTGATCATGCTGACGCCGTTGTTCACGCCGACGAATGCTGCTTCGATTTCTTCTGCTGTTTCTTCTCCGTGCTTCATGATGTCCATTCTTTGATTCTCTGCTGCGTCACGCGCAATGCATCAGTCATGTCACCGTTCGCACGTTGAAAGTGTTGTTTTGAATACAGCTTCGAAGAACCGTAGCTGCGCACGTGAAGAATGTTGTCGTCGTCTGTTGTTACGTAGTTCGATTCGTAGCCGATGATTGCGCGTTTCACGTTCGCACGATCAAGCTGTTCGTTGATCAAGAATTCTGTGTCGGGATAGCCGTTGCATCTGTTGTTGCCGAAGTGATCCATTCCCGTCAGATGACAGTATCTGCGTTGCGACCATGCAAGATTCAGAAGATCAGATTGCTGCATGTCGAACAGTGTCGCTGTGTGTCCGACCCATCCCTTCGTAGCGATGCTTTCGCGATCTGTGATCTGGTAGCCGACGACAGGCGCGTTCGTGTCGTGACGAATCTGAATCATGTCTTCGATCAGATTGCGTCGTGCTGGAAAGCAGTCAGCGTGCGTCGCGAACAGATAGTCGGTCGAACATAGCGAGAATGCCAAGTCCATCGCAATCGCGACGGGATCAGACGGATGCTTCACTGCTTTGAATCGCAGACGATGAACTTCGATTCGCGGATCAGTGCGTTCGTATTCGTCAAGCAGACCCATGTGACGCGAAGACGAACCCGTGTCGATGATGACGATGTTCGCATCGATTGTCTGAAGAAGCCACGATTCGATCAGCGTGTCGAGTGTTTCGCTAGTGTCGAGAAACGGAATCGCAATCGTGACTTGTCGATGCCACGGCTTCACTTTGTCTGGCCCCTGCCACGACTTGTGAAGATTGACGCCGCGATACGGAAGCCAATCCGTCAGCGGCATCTTCTTCGGTCTTTCGAATCTGTCTTTTGCTGTGTCAGCTTCGTCGCGTCGTCCCATATTGCGAAGAATGTCCGTCATCGATTCATTTATTCAAGATCACATTCCCATCCAGTGACAGTGATGATCGCGCCTCTGCCAGCAGTCGTGCCGCTGACGCCCGCGCCAGTGCTTGAAATATACAGATCAAGCACGTTCTGTCGCGGGATGAATCTGTTCGAAGCACGAAACGATTCGCTATCGTCGCGCACTGCACGACGAATCAGTGACGACTGCGCGACAGTCGAACTGAACAGTCGACTGTGATTGCTGCCTGCGACGTTTTCTTCTGAATTCGATCGCATGTCCCATGTCAGCGTTCCGCTGCCGCTGCCGCTTGGCAGACTCTGAACATACATCTGCACGTCGTCGATCTTCAGATGATTGCACGTTCCCGGCATGACGAAGTATCCAGTCGAATGATCAGTCGTCGGCCCGATGATTTCGAACGACATGTTGAAGACGGGAGAAACAAGCACCCACGCTTTGTCGTTCGTGCCGCTGTCATAGTCTGCGGGAAGCACAGTGAACGGCGTGTCGATCCATGTGATTGTGTGCGTCCCTGTTCCGCTTGAAGTGATGTTCACTGCACTGCCGCCGCGCGTAGTGCTGAACGACATGTCGTTCCCGACAGGGTTGAACGACTTCACGAAATACAGCGTCGAATCATTCGTTCCAGCGGGAAGCGTGTTCGTCGTCGACAGCAAGAAACGCTGTCCGGGAATCGGTTCAGTCGTCGAACCGACATCGACAGTATCGCTGCCCGTGCTGACACTTGTGATCGTCGTCGTCGGGAGTGTCGGCGACGCTTGCAGTTCGTATGTGTAAAGTCGACCGTCAGTGCCGACGACCGCTTGACGATAGCCAGCAGACTTCGAAGTCGTCGCAATCGAATCAAGATCAGAAGAAGTGCCGCCGACAAGTCCAGTGATCGTGACGTCGCTGTGAATGTAGTCAGTGACACTTGCGTTTGAATCACCGCTTTCGCACCAGTTCGTGCCGTCGTAGACGAACATCAGCAGATCACTGCCTGATAGCGTCAAGTCTTCGCCGCTTGTCGTGCTGATGTTGCCCGTGCCGTGCTTGATCGTGATCGTGTCGCCGCTGTCAGCTTGCACGACAAGAAGATCGCCATGCCCCTTCGCCGCGCTGAACGTCGCGCAGTCGTCTGACGTTCCAGACTCTGCCGCAAGAATCGTCAGCGTCTGCGAAAGCGTAGCAATGCCAGACGACAGGGTCGCGATCGCGAAGTCAGTCAGATTCAAGCCAAGCAGTTCTTGCATGCCTGTCCCCGCGCGACTGCCGTCGACAAGTAGATACTGCGTGTGATCGTCGTCGCCAAGTCCATTCAGCGCGCCATGATCAGTGATGACAGTCGGCTGAATGTCGACGCGTTCCCAGTATTTCTCATTCGTCGACGAAGCGAAGTCGTCTGGACGGATGATGTCAGGCGAAGACTCTGCTTCAGTGCCTGCTTTCAGCACATAGATCACATATTCGCTGTTGTCGTTGTCGTAGAAGAACACAGCGCGTTCAGGCGTGATCGAAGTCGTCGTGATGCTGTCAAGATCAGACGATGTGCCGCCAGTCAGCGACGTGATAGTCTTTTCGTGATGAATGATCAGTGCGTCGACTTCTGCTTGCGTATACCACGAAAGCTGCGGCGACGGCGACAACGCAGTCGAGTCGATCAAGCCGTTCTTCAGCGTGACTTGCGCGTGAACAAGCTTGACTGTGTATGCGCTGCCCTGCGTTGCTTCGACTTCAAGAATGCAGTCAAGTTCGTCCAGACCGTAAAGCAGCGAAAAGGCTGACGTCGTGTTCAGATCAAGCGTGAATCGCTTGCCTTCGATCCACTTGATGCCGTCGTAGTCGACAGTGACTGTGATCGCAGTGTCTGACAGATTGTTTCTGAAGCCGATGCGAATGTCGCCGCCAAGACCGCCTTCGACAGTGACGTCATCGACTGCGACGTTCGGCAGTTCTTCAAGTTCTGCGACGATTTCTTCAGGCGTCGCATCCCATGAAATGCCTGCTGTCGTCTGTGCGCCGCCGCCAGTGTCGACAGCAAGTGTGAAGACGCCGCCGATCGCTTGTTCGCTGAACGTGACTTCGACAAGTTCAGAAGCGTCGCTACCCGTGCCGCCGTCTTGAACTTTCGTCATCGTGAAACCAGACGTTTCAGCAGTCGCATCAGTGAATGCGTATCCTTCAGACGTTTCGAAATTGACTTTCGTGCCTTTCGCGACAGCAGTGAACGTGTCGAGTGCATCGACAGCAGATGCGACAGCAGATGCGACTTCGTGTGCTTTCGCGCCACTGTCGATCGTCGTGATTTCAGTCGTGCGATCAGCAGTCAGTGCAGTGCCTGACGGGGAAGCGTTGCCGCTGACGTTGAACCAGAATGCGCGCGACTGTTCGCCGCCTTCGCCGTCAGTTTCGTATGCGATGAAGTGCTTTCCGTCCAGTGACGAATCGCTGCCGTTTTCAGTGACTGACAGATTCGTCAGCGGCGAATCGCCCACGTTCATGTCGCTGACGTCGCCTGCGACAGCGTGAACGATGTGAACTTCTGTGCCGCTTGCGACAGCACTGAACGCAGCGTTCGTGTTGATCGCAGTCGCGATCGTCGATGCCATTTCTTGCGCAGTGTCAGTCGTGCCGTAGGTGATTTCAGTCAGATCACTGTCAAGCGCAAGCGCAGCAGACGGCGGGTCTGTCGTGCCGTCTTGCGAAAAATACCACGCGTGAACTTCTTCTTCGCCGTCAGCGTTCAGCGCTGTCAGATAGAAATACGTGCCGTCGTAGTTATCGGTCGATGCGCCTGTCGTCGAAGTCGCAGCAGTGAAGCCAGAAGTGCCAGCAGCAGCAGCGCCGTGCGCGCCGATTGTCGAATACGTGATCGTCACGATGTTGCCGTCATGCGTCGCGCTGAACTTGCTGTCGTTGTTGATCGCTGCCGCAATCAGATCCGCGACGACGCCGTCGCTGTCGCCAGTCGTGATCGTCGTGATTTCGACACTGCGATCAAGAAGCGCAGCAGCAGTCGGGATTGTCGTGCCGCTGTTGTCAGTGTCGATCCAGAAGGCAACACTGCCTTCATCGTCATACAGCACGAAGTATGTGCCATCAAGACTGTCAGCGACGTCTGCGACAGTCGTCAGCGTTGCGACGTGATACGCGCCGCCGACAGCGACAGCAGTTGCTTCTTCGCGCTGCGCGACAGGCGCAGTGTCAGCGATGCATGTGATGTCGAAGATTTCACGCGTCTTGCGCGAACCAGAAGTGATTTCGTTGACAGCCATGATGCCTGTCGGAATCGTCGAAGCAGAAGTCGTCAGCCCTGCTTGCTTCTTCATCAGTCGAAGCATGACGACTTCTTTGATGCCCGTGTCGCCGTCACGTTCTGTCGTGAACGCGACGACTGATTCAGGCAGCAGATTGACTTCGTCGCTGCCGAAGTCGTCGACAGCGCCAGTGACTGCCCACGTGATGCGATAGCCTGTTTCGAACGTGCCTGTGACAGTGACGCCTGACGGCGAATCAGCAAGCAAGTCAGTCATCGACGCATCGTTCAGCGCGTTCTGAATCTGCGCAGCAGTCGAATCGTAGTCCAGCACGATCGTCGTGTCAGTCTTGTATGTGATCTTGTAGCTGCCCGAAGACGGCGGATCATCGACGACGCCG
>Ga0099849_1000176_pt1 | contig 27642 bp, 32 predicted proteins | sample CB_VirMetaG_4_FD_78177 | JGI IMG/M metagenome (GOLD analysis project Ga0099849, IMG submission 78177) | Freshwater to marine saline gradient viral communities from Chesapeake Bay - CB_1508_1M Viral MetaG | ecosystem: Environmental > Aquatic > Marine > Coastal | place: USA: Chesapeake Bay... | reverse complement strand
TCAAAAAAACATACGCTCGAATTTATTACAACCTATTGGTTATGTTTAAAAAATTCGGATTCACTGAGATTGAAGTAATAAATGCAAACGCTAAAAAATTACACGCTCGATTCGGCGATAACTACGATAATGAAAAAGCTAAAAACCGAGACAAAACCGCAGAAATGGAAGCAATGAAAAATGGTTAAAGAAAATATTGAAGATGCAGAAATAGTGAAAGACTGCTCCGAAGGGGTGGCTGCTGCACTAGAACAAGAAACAGACGATTCAAAAATGATTGCTCCAATTCTTTGGGATAAAGTTAAAACAATTTCAGATCTTAAAATTATCTTAAATACTGTTTTCGCTGGGATTCGTAAATCAAACCCATATTATGAAGAGGCTAAACACTTTTTAGCTGAACCACAATACGAGGGTTACGTTGATACCCCTAAGAACCCGAATTTGGACAAAAAAATTAAGGCTAAAGGTTAGTATATGTATGATTTAGATACGTGGTCAGACGTAAAGGCAGACTATGAAACGGGTAATTTTAGTTATATAGAATTATCAGAAAAGTATCAAATCTCAGATCCGGCCATAAGAAAAAGAGCAAAAGAGGAAAAATGGGTAAAAGGGGCAATTAAGCCCCTAATTGATAAAGAAAGGCAATTAACGACGGCTCAAATGTTTGCTGAGCTTGGTTTGCCTAAAGAATTGGTTTTACAAAAGATTAAAAAAGTTTTATTGCAAACTGCCGATTCAACAGACCCAAAAGAGAAAAATATTTTTGATAAAATGTTAACTCAATACAATAAAATGACGGGGCAATATTTAGAAAGGGTTGATTTAACGTCTGGCGGTGAAAAAATGAATAATGAAATAAAAATAGAAGTGGTTAGGGGAAGAGATGAAACGAATTAAATCATTAGATCAAGAGATATTGCAAGAACTGAAAAAAGAAGGTCTCAACAGGTCACAACGACGAAAAGAAATGAAACGATTAAATAAAGTTTATCGTAAAATGGTTCCTCAATACAATAAACCTTTAAGTGAGATAATTCAAATTAATGATAAATCTTAAAGTTACACCTGTATTCGAACAACTTTGGGATGCCTGGCATGATCCGAAATATAAAATAATCGTGTCTCAGGGGGGCACCAGGTCCAGTAAAACTTATTCGGCTTCACAAATGTTTTTAGTTCTTTTGCAAAAGCATTACGGCCAAAATAAAGTATTATCAGTGGTTAGGAAGACAACTCCTTCAATTAAAGCCTCAGTTTTAAGAGATTTTATCGAGGTGATGAATACTCATAAATGGTACGATCCGAACAACCATAATAAAACGGATAATTTTATTAACTTTGCTGGGAACTTGATAGAGTTTTTAGCGGTTGATGACCCGCAGAAGATTAGAGGACGTAAAAGAGATTGGTTATTTATTAATGAAGCTAATGAGCTTAGTTATGAGGATTTTAAACAATTATTATTCAGAACCACAGGTAAAATATTATTAGATTACAATCCTTCTGATGAGTATCATTGGATTTATGATAAAATATTGACTCGTAATGATGTTTGTTTTATAAAATCAACTTATTTAGATAATCCGTTCTTACCTGTGGAACTTGTTAAAGAAATTGAACGTCTAAAAGAAGAGGACCCCGTTTATTGGAAAGTTTACGGATTAGGCGAAAGAGGTTCAAGCGGTGCAACTATTTATACAAATTGGGAATTATGCGATGAAATACCTAGTAATATTGACGAAGTTGTTTTTGGTCTCGACTTTGGTTTTAATGTGCCTACCAGCTTGGTTCAGTGCGCATTTAAAGAAAATCATTGTTACGTTAAACAATTGATTTATGAGAAAGGTTTGACTAATGATGATTTAAAAGCTGTATTAAGTGAATTAGATGAAAAATATCCAGAATTAGACTTAAGAAATAATGAGATTTACGCAGATGCAGCCGAGCCAAAGAGTATTGAAGAGATTTATCGAGCTGGATTTAATATTAAACCAGCATCAAAAGCGGTTGAACATGGCATAAAAACGGTAAAAGGGTATAAACTTTTTATCACTAAAGACTCGACCGACTTACACAAAGAGATTAAATTTTATAAATTTAAAGAAGATAAAGACGGGAATGTACTTGACAAACCCGTAAAATTTAATGATCACTCTATGGACGCTTTAAGGTACGGAATACATTCAAGAGATCATGAAAGAGTGGATATTGATTCAGTTGATTTAGATTGGGCTTAAAAAATGGCTTTAGATGATACCGTAGTAGGAAATATAGATTTTGCAACCCTGACAGATTATGAAATATTAGACCATGCTTTTAATGGTTCTGATGGTTTTAAAAGTGGTGAGTATATTGTTCCACATTGGAGGGAGCGCGGGCAAAGATACCAAACAAGAAAAAATAATGCTTGGTATTTGAACGTTTTCAAACCAATAATTAACGCTCATGTTGATAGTTTGTATAAAACAGAACCACAAAGAGACATTCAAAGTGATATATTATCAAGAATAGAAAAAGATATAGATAAAAAAGGCAATTCAGCAAACGTGTTTTTCAAACGTGCCACCAGGGAAGCAACTTTGCAGGGTAAAACATATATATTAGTTGAAAACTCTGTTAATCCCGATACTAACAAAGCCTCAGCCATAGAAAATAGAGATTTGCCGTATTTAGTTTTAATTACGAAAAATCGAGTTGATGAAGATAAAACAGAGTATGACAAGTTTGGAAACCTTTTAAAAATCAGATACTATACCAAAAGAATGGTCAACGGTGAAGAGTTGAAAACCTGGAAGACCTGGACCCGTGAAAAGTGGTGGGTTGAATCTGAAAAAGGTGATATTCAAGATGACGGAGATAATAAATTGGGTGTTATCCCGATAATTCAATATTACGGTACGGATTCAGATGATTTAAACCCAATTTCAGACTTTTTCCAAGTGGCGAAGGCTGCACATAGATTATATAATTTGACCTCTAATGTTCAAGAACAAGAAGATAACCAAATGTACGCAGTTTTAACGCTTCCCAAAACTAGCAGTAAGGATCAAGAAACATTAGGAACATCAAACGCTTTAGTATTTGACCCGAAAGCTAGTAAAGGACCGGCATATATTTCTCCACCAGTTGAGCCTATAAAGATTTTGATTGAAAACATGGCTCGATTAGTCGTGACAATGTATGATATGTCAAACTTAGCTATTATTAAAAGTCAATCTCAAACGAGTGGTGAATCTAAACGTTGGGATTATGAGAAAACCGAAACTGTATTAAGTGGACGCGCTTTGAGTGCTGAAAATATGGAGAATCAAGTTTGGAAAATGATTCAATTATATTTTGGTGGTGGTGAAGAGGTTGAAGTTTCATACACTAGAAAATTTACTTTCATTGATGCAGAAAAAGAAATTCAAAAAGCCATAGATCTAATGGAAATGAATCTTGGTCCGGTTGGAAACGCTCATGTTAAAAAGATTTCTGTTTATAATGCTTTTCAATATGTTGGTAAAGATACGATGGAAGAAATTCAAGAATCAATAGATGAACAAGCGAAAGTGGAAGAGACAAACCCGAATAATTTTATAGACGATGTCGAACCGATCGAATAAGGAAGAGCAGACAGAAGAAATTGAAAAAGAGTTTGACTCAAGTTATTCAGAATTTTCTAAAAAAACAATTGATGAAATAAATAAAAACTTAGACGATCCTAAATTAAGGTCGTTTATTGTTGGTTTGTTTGAAACTGGCGAATATGCAGCCATAATGGAAGTATTGATTCAAAAGAATATTGTTAAAGCCGTTGAACTTGGTTATGGTGGATTTATTGGAACTCCAGACGCTGAAACGATCGGTAAAAAGATTTATACACGTTCCTGGGTTGAAGATGGAATCACGGCATCAAAAAGGATTCAAAGAGCAACAAATAGAGTTAAAAGAGCGGTTGCCAATGACATAACAACCATTATTCGTGAAGGTGACTCAATCAAAAAGATTATTAAAAATGTTAGGGATAGAGTTAGAAAGGGCGAGATTGACAGCGACCCAATAAGAAAAAGTATTGCAAGGCTTAGCAGATCAACAAGGGATGAAAAGACTTTAAAAGAAGTTAAGAAACTTAGGCGGGAACTTACACGGGGGAACCTGACCAGGACCAAAAAGGCTTATTTAAAATTCTTAGATGCTTTTGAAGAGCAAGACAAAAAGAAAATCGCAAGAACAATCAATAAAGCGATTGACGAAAAGGCGCGCTATGTAGCAGAAAGAATTTCACGTACTGAGGTTGGACGGGCCTGGACTGAGGGATTTCATTTAAAACACAAAAACGATGACGATGTAGTTGGCTACAAGTGGAAATTATCAAACGGTCACCAAGAGGTTTACGATCAATGTGATGTATACGCAAATACAAATTTTGGAATGGGAAAGGGTGTATTTCCAAAGGGTAGAATACCACAACAACCAGCTCACCCTAATTGCAGATGTTATTTGATACCAGTTTATAAAGGTGATGCGGACCCGAGAGATTTTAAATTAAAAAATGGTATTGGACAAATTAAAAGGCTACCTGAAAAGCAAAAATCACTATTAATGGGTGAGAAAAATAGGAAAGATTTTAATAATGGTAAGATTTCTTATATGAAAGCAGTTAGAGGCTTTGAAAAACCGAAAGAAATTAAGACCAGAATTGTTGAAAACGACATAAAATAGTATATTTAAAGATATATAAACCATCTCCGAAGTTTTGGGGATATAAAACCTTAGAAAAGGAAAAAACATGGACTTACAAGAAGTTTTAAACAAAGTTAAAAGTGATCTTGGTGAAGATGCATTTAATTTAATTAGTGGTAAATTTACAGAGTTGAACGAAGAGAGTAAGCAACGCAGACAAAAAAATTCTGAATTGTCAGGCACGCTTAATTCACTTAGTGAAAATTTAGGATTAGATAAGGAACAAAATATTGTGGAGCAATTGACTAATTTAGTTAAATCCAAAGAGGAAAAAGCTAAAAGCTCAATGACTGAATTGGAAAAATTACAATTCACAGTTAACAATATTCAGGAGGAATTATCAGAATCAAAAAAATTAGCCGCTCAAAAAGCTACTGAGGCCATGAACGCTAAAAGAGACAATGAATTAATTAATGCTTTGAATAATTCAAACGTTTCTAAAGACCTTTTACCATTCGTGAAAGATTCTTTAGAGAAAAAAATCAAAGTTGAAAATGATGGATTTATTTTTTCTGATGGCGAAACTAATTATAATTCAATAAGCGAGGGTGTATCTTCATTTGTTGAAAAAAATCCACATCTACAAGTTATACAAAATGCGGGTGGAAGTGGTGAACAAAACTCATTAAACCAAAACGAACCGTCTAGGACTGTTTCACGTTCTGACTTTGGCGCTAATTTAGAAGCCATTGCAAGAGGTGAAAAGGTTGTAAGCGGTTAATAAAACCGGAGAAAAAAAATGGCTAATACTTTAACTAGTGCCGTGGTTGACAAAATCTTTGCTCAATCTATTTTAGCATTTAGAGAAAATGCACAAACACCAAGAAACGTTCAAACGGACTTTTCTGCTCAAGTTGCCCAAAAAGGTGACACTATCAGTTTCACAAAAGGCGATTCAAGAACAGTTTCGGACGTTTCACCTTCTAATACTCCGTTATCTGGGGAAGATTCTACGCTTACCAATGTTACATTAACGTTAAATCAGTGGAGAAAATGTTCTTTCTATCTTACAGATAAACAAATGGCTGAAATTGCCGATGGAGTAGGAACAATTCCTTTACAAGCAAGTGAATCGTTAAAAGCTCTTGCGAATGATGTTGATACTAAGCTTTTGGCCGAATATAAGGATGTATATGAGTACTCAGGAACAGCGGGAACAACTCCTTTCGCTTCTGACACTTCTTTAATCTCAGAAGCTAAAAGAAAACTTTCAACTAATTTAGCACCTGTAACAGATAGAAAGATGTTCATCGACGAATTTGCACAGGAAAACGTTGAGCAATTAGCAGCTTTCAGAGATGTTTCTCAATCAGCGGACGAATCCGTAATCCGTGAGGGTGTAATGGGTAGAAAATTTGGTTTCGAGTGGTACATGAACCAAAATATCCCAACTCATACACATGGAACATTATCTGGAACAACTGGCGATAATGATGCTTTAATTAATAATGCTTCTGTTCAAGTTGGTGACACTTCTATTAACTTAGATGACACTTCTTTGACTGGTACTATTGTGCAAGGTGATATCTTCACAGTTGCGGGCGATACTCAAACGTATACAGCTACTAACACTGTAACAGCTTCAGGAAATGCTATCACTGGATTGACATTTTCACCAGCTGCGAAAGTTGCATGGGCTGATGACGCAGTATTGACTATCAAAACTGACCATGTTGTAAACTTAGCATTCCAAAAAAATGCATTTGCTTTAGCGATTAGATCACTAGGCGCGCCTGCTGTAACTTCTGGAAATCAAATCTTAACAGCGGTTGACCCTGTAACAGGTATTCCGTTTAGATTAGAGGTTTCACGTCAAAATAAACAAACTCTTTTCGAGTACGACATTTTATTTGGTGTGAAAGCTGTCAATCCAGAACACGCAGTAAGAATCGCAGGTTAATACACATAAAAGGGGCTTAAGCCCCTTATTCATTTTTTAAAGGCTTATTATGATTAATAGACATATTGTTGAAACAGTGACTTTAGTTAATTCAAAAGGTCAAAAGATCGTATGTAATGAATGCGATGCAGAGAAATACAAAGATTTTAAATTAGAAGGCGAAAAGCCAAAAAAAGAAGCTCCAAAAAAGAAAAAAGCTAAAAAAGACGAGGTTTAAATGTCACTTGCTAGAATATCGGAAGTTAATTCCAGCATCAATGGCACATTGTTAGGGGCTGGAGCAACTTTTACAGGAAATGCCGAGGACGTTGAGGAATACAGTTTAATCACAGTTGCCGTACACAGTGACGTGGCAAGTGCCACAAATGGTTTAGAATTACAATTTTCAATGGATGGTGAAAACTGGGATAGAATAAAAGATATGACAATGATTGCCAACGCTTCACAGACTGCGTTTGGTGGTGCGTTTACAGTCATTCCAATCACTAAATTTTTCAGAGTTAGATACACCAACGGGGCAACTCCACAAGGCGAATTTAGATTATCAACTAAATACCATACAGCACAATCAAAGGGTTTAACATCTACTTTAGACCAGACTATTAATAATCAAGTGGATGTTGATCTAGTTAGATCTGCAATTATGGGTGAAGACCCAGCGGGCAACTTTAGAAATGTTCCCGTGGATGTTGAGGGACATTTAAGAACCCATATTAGCGACCCTTTGAGTGCTTTTGGTGATTTGAGAACATCCCCATTGACACCAATAGTTCAATTATATTTTGCTTATAATATTAATGCTGATGTTGTAACAACTACAACAAATGGAAGTGGAACGGTAACACAAAGCAACGCAAAAGCGGTTGTTTCTTCTGGTGCTGCTTCAAGTTCTGATGCTAGAATGGAAACGAAAGCATTTGCAAAATACAGAGCCGGACAAGGTACATTGTTAAGATTTACTGGTGTTTTTACAACTGGTGTTGCTGGAAATAGCCAGCTCATAGGCGCGTTTGACGATGACAATGGGGTTGGATTTGGATATTCTGGCGAAACATTCGGTTTATTTTTAAGATCAAATACGAGCACAACATTTGTTGCGCAAAGCTCTTGGAATGTTGACACATTAGATGGCAATGATGGGGATGATAATCCATCAAACATGCTTTTAGATCCTACTAAGGGGAATGTATTTGAAATTAGTTATCAATGGTTAGGATTTGGAGAGATTAAATATTACGTTGAAAATCCTGTTACGGGTGAGTTTACAGTTGTTCATCGTGTGCAATATGCTAATACTTACACTGAACCTTCAATGTTTAACCCATCTTTTCCATTAGCCGCTGAATCTAATAACACAACTAATACAACAAATATTAGTGTTTCAACTTCTTCAATGGCTTGTTTTACTGAGGGGGCCGATAAGATAACAGGTCCAGCAAATTCAATTAGTAATGAAAAAGCGGTTACAACAGAAGAAAATATTTTAACTATTAGAAATAAAACAACTTTTGCAAGTAAAAACAATAAGATAACAGTACGCTTAAGAGTTGGTTCAGCTGCAACAGATGGAACAAAAAATGCTATTATTAAGTTTATTAAAAATACAACTTTGGGCGGAACTCCTTCTTATACTGATATTAGCACAAATACAAGTGTGGTTGATTATGATACAGCAGGAACTACTATAACAGGTGGACAAGTTGTGGATAGTATTACACTAGCTAAAGAGGATTCAACAAAAGAAAATTTAGATGAATTAGATGTTTTCTTAGCTCCTGGCGAAACGTTGACGGTTAGCGGACAAAGTGCAAGCTCAAATACTATTGATGTTACTTTGTCCTGTCGAGAGGATTTTTAATTGGGTTTAGAATTCAAGATTGATATATCTTCTTCTCTTGGTGATAGCTTCAAAACTATTGCCAAGAGATACCCCGAAGAAATGCACGAAACTATAAGGATCGGCATTAAGAGAGGTGTAACTCAAATTTTGGAAAGTGCTAGAAATAATCACAGGTTTAAGAATGATACTCACACTTTACAAGATCGCGCATTAGTTGAGGATTTTGATAAAATTGATCAATTAATTGGTGTTGCTCAGATTGACAATGTAATTGCTAGTTATGGCCCAAGAATACATGAAGGTTTTAGAACTTGGGACCCTGACCCATTTTTACATAATGCTGGTAAACGTGAGGAAAAACGGGTAATAAATAGTATATTTAAAGATATAAAGAAAATAGGTAAATAATGGCTTATATTGAAACTACAGATATTAAACACGCTAAAATTGCCTCAGTTGTTCAAGCTGCCGACATAACAGATGTTGACAACTGGTTTGAAACTTATGTATTAACCAAGAATGTTGAAGTTTCGGAGATTCCAGCAACATTACACGACGAAGTAAAAACAATGCTTATTTATAAGTGTTCAATGGATATTGCAGAAAGATATATTTACGTAAACGGACGACAAGTTAATAGAGGCGGTACAAATCAAAACGATATATATTTAGACCTGTTTAAGCATTTTCAAAAACAATTTTTTATGTATCGGGATAAAATGTCACGCGAAATGATTTTAAACGACATTCAAGATGAAGTAGACACCGTGGGAGATGGTGTAGAACTTTTCAGAGGTTAGTAAATGCCACATTTAACCGATATTTACGACGAAATAGCAACCTTAATTGGTGGAATGACAACCGGTGGCGGTTATAATTTCACCTGGGATTCAACGTCTGTTAACCCTAAAGATTTTGACATGGTGGAGGCTATTCAATCAGGGGATGCGTTTTCTGATATTTTCCCCGTGACATTGGTTCATTATGGTGAAGAGGTTGTCGAAAAACCATCTATGAATCAATTAGCAGCAAATGGTCAAAGCTATACAAATGATATTGATTTTAAAATTGAGGTCCGTGTGGGGGCTTCTGATGTTAACACAGCCGATCAAGAAATAAATAAAGCGGTTTCAGATCTTAAAAAGTTGTTTTTCAATAATGATTGCTTAAATGGAAACAGTTTTATTGTTTTATATACCGGACACATAAGAGAGCCATTTTTTGCGGATGCGTCCGGATGCGCTGGAAGGCTTTTATTCAATATTACTGTAAGATATAATCAAGACATAACAAACCCTGAGGTGTTAGTATAATGAAAGTACGAGTTTTACCAAAAAAAGAATTATATTTAAATAATAGATGGTATTGCGCCGGAGATGTTTTAGAAGTGACTGAGATCACAGAAGACATTAAAAATAAAGTGATGCCGATAAAATTGAAAAAAAAAGAAAGCAAAGGATAATTAATCATGGCAGTATTTAACCTAAATAAGGCGGTTATAGGCTCAAAGATTGAAAGCACAGTTGGAACGGCTGAAAGTTTGGCCAATGGTGATTTTGACATAAGAGCTTTTGACGTTTCAATTAATTTAGAAGTTGAAATGCATAACAGAAAATATGCAAGAGGACACCACGGGCGCGACGCGGCATTAATTGGTGCAAGAGCTGGAACAGTTTCATTTATAGTACATTTGGCTGATTCTGGCGCAGTTGCTACAGTTCCAGCCTGGGAAAAATTAGTTCAATCATGCGGAATGAAAGAAACTACATACACTACAACTGGTATGAGTTGGACCCGTGATGCTGATTATGATTGCAAAACAATTACCCTTGAAGTGAGAGATTTAGAATGTGCGGGGGGATCGCAAAAGATTTATAAATTTTATGGCGCAATGGGTAACGTTGTAATGTCATACGGTGCAAGTGGTGAGCCAATTCAAATGGCTTTTGAATACACTGGCATTTTCAGCGGTGAGGCCGAAGAGTTGTCAACTCCATTGCTAGGAACTGGTTTTGACACAACAGTACCCCCAAATATGCTTGGAGTGGATATTACCTGGGGATCTCAATCACTAAGAACAAATTCATTTGAATTTAATTTAGGAAATTCGGTAGAATTATTAAGAGATCAAGGCGGTACAGAAGGTTTTTTACATGCTATGATTGCAGACACTGAAAGTTCAATTACAATGGACCCAAAACTCGACCTAGTTGCAACTGACACATTGAGAACTGACCATTTAGCAGGGACTACCCGAACCCTAACAATTCCTGTTAAAACTACGGCTCCAGCTTTAACAATGACAGTTACAACTGGTCAAGTAATCGATGTACAACGCGCGGACGCTGAGGGATCAGTAACCAGGGCAATTACATTTGGTATAGTTGACACAGACGGAGCAAGTAGCTTAGAATTACTCCAAGGTGCGAATGCATAATAACATCATATACCCGCACCTTTGAAGCCCCTTAACTGGGGCTTTTTTTATATATTTATATAAAGATTAACTTTAAATAGGTGTATGATGTCACAAACAATTCAAAGAAAAATGACCGAAGAGGTCAGAGAAAAGCTAAAAGCTTTAGGCGGTTTTAATTTAGATGATCAAATTGAAATAATTCCAAACTCTTACAAAGAATTACCGAAAGATTTATGGCCAATATTCACATTTGAGCCATTAAATACTATTGAAAAACTTGATTTTACCTCTAAAATGGAAATTATAAAAAGCCAAGGAACGGTTGGGGATGATGTTAAGTTAGAGGTTTTTAAATCTGCTTCTGATGTTTTGGCTAAAAAGCTTTTAAATGCTCGAAATTTAGTAGATTCAAACGGTCAAAAAATAGAAAATACAGAAAATGTAGACTCAAAATTTATAATTAATTCATTAAATATTCGTGTTTTGGCTGATTTAGCTGTTCAATTGACAATAAGTAATAAATTAACAGAGGAAGAAAAAGAGGGTTTAATATAATGGCCGCTGCGCATGCTGGTTATATTACTTTAAAATGTCATTCGTGCCATGGTAATAACTTCATGCGTGCCTTAAATGGGTGTGAAGCAGTATTAGAAACACCCGTTGAAACAATACCATTTAACGAAACACTCTTTGAATATTATAATTGCCCATCAAAATTTATTCCCGATTCATTGAGTGAATTTATTTCAATGTATCAATTCGGTGTAGACTTTGGTGGTCTTGGCTCATACAATGAGCAAACAAGCAAATTTATAGAAGCAGCTCAATTATATAAAAGCCGCTTAAATCATTTTAGGAGTGTAAAAAATGGCTGAACAAACCATTAAAACCGTATTAGAATTTGCTGATAACTTTACCCGAGCTTATTCTACAGCAATGGGTAAGGCTCAGGCAACTACTGATAAAACTATCAGAAAGTTAAGAGATACTAAAATCAGTATAGGCAATTTGCAAACTGCCGTTGTTGGTTTCGCTGGTGCGGCTGGTGTTGGTTTGGTTACAAAAGCATTTTATGATGTAGGTCAAGAAACCGAAAGTTTGACTCTACAATTTGAAACATTATTAAAAAGTACGGATGCAGCAAACGAGAGAATGCAGGAACTTTCTCAATTTGCAGCTACCACACCATTTCAATTAGATGAAATTGCAAAAGCCTCAAAGGTTTTACAAACATTGGGCGGCACAGCTTTAGCCACAGGGGATGGATTAAAACTTGTTGGTGATGCTGCGGCAATTAGTGGTGAAAGAATAGATGATTTAGCGGTTCATATTGGTCGTGCTTACTCAGGATTACAAGCAAATAGGCCAATAGGTGAAAGTGCATCAAGATTACAAGAACTTGGTTTAATCAGTGGTCAAGTAAGAAATCAAATTGAAAAATTACAAACTCAAGCACAAGGCGAAGAAGCTTGGAAAGTTTTACAAAATGCTTTAAGCGCAAATGATGGCGCTATGCTGAAACTTTCTGAAACTGCTGGAGGTTTGGTCTCTACAATTAAAGACCAAATGCAAGCAGCAATTAGAACAATGTTAGATTCTGGAATTTGGGATTTATTCAGAGATGCCTTAAGGGGGGTTCGTGATAGAATGGAAGAATTATTAAAAGGTAATTTCTTCCAAAACATGGGAGTTCATTTATTAACTATGACTGAACATGCAAACAAGGCAGTTTTAGTTTTGCGAACTCTTTGGAATGTTTTTCAAAATGGTATTTCAGTATTAACCAATTTTGGTCAAGTACTCTTAGATGTTGTAAAATTATCAGTAAGCGGGTTTAAGGGGATTGCTCTTGCAATGACTGGTGATTTACAGGGAGCTTTTGAAGCGACTAATGGTAAATGGGAAGAATTTACCGAAAGCTTTAAAGGCAACATGGCAGATATTGTTGAAAGTGTAATGACAAATCAAGCTGATATAAATTTAGCTATTTCAGAAGGCGCACAAGCGCAAATTATGATTGAGTCCGCTAAATATGAGGCGATAAAAAAAATGTCTGATGATACAACAACAAAAGTAATTCAGAATAAGAAAAAAGAATTAAGCCTAATAACTGGATTTGAAAAGAAATCAACAGAATTAACGCAAAAAGAAAAAGACAAAAGAGTTGCGGAAAATTTAAACGGATTGCAAATAATAACAGGTTCATTGAGCCAAGCTTTTGAAAATAATAAAGCTCTTGCAATTGCTGATTCTGTAATGAATACTTATGTGGCCGCGAACAAAGCTTTGGCACAAGGTGGTATTTTTGGCCCTGCTGCTGCTGCTGCGGTTGTTGTTGCTGGCTTGGCTAATGTTGCAAAGATCAAAGGCCAAAATTTTAATCGTGGTGGAATTGTTCAAGGGTTAGGAACAAGGGACGCAAATCAGCCAACATTTTTAACAGCTGGTGAGGGTATTTTAACAAAGGATGCAACTAACAGAATCGGAGCGGGTGGAATTAACGCTATTAACGATAGAAACGCACAAAGCCGAAATATTACAAATAATGTGACTTTTGCACCAACTATAAACGCAGCTAATGACCAATCTTTTGGGGATATGTTAAGAGATAATTTCACAGATTTTAGAGATTTCTTTAATGATCAAATTGATAAAGGAGAAATCTTAGTATGAGTTTAACTTTCACGGGTACGGGTTCAGTAACTTTTACAAATAGTTATGAAATATTAACCCCTATAGATGTATCTAGAGAAACTTTAGACATTGCACACAGGGCAGACAATAACACCTGGAATACAGGTAAAAAAGTAAATGTAACTTTATCCGACAATGTAATTATAACCATTAAGTTAGCTTTAAGAATACACAGAAGTTTATATGATGCCCTAGAATCATTTTTACAAAATAACTATAATACACAAATAACAGCAACAGCAACCGGGTATGATTTATTTGACGATAACAATAGGGGTTCGTCAAATAATTGTAGAATAATTGGTTTTGATCAAGCTGAAAGAGAACAGACAAACTGGTATAAAATAAATATAAGATTGGTTAAAATATGAAATTTCTCGGCTCAAGTATTCCAACAGTTAATTTTAATATTGTATTAGGAAATAATACGGGTGGCTATTTATATAATGATACACTCAAAAAATTAGTTCACACTGATAATACATTAGAATTTGTGAATTTTGGAGCAAGAAAAGAGCGAATTGCTAATATTAAGTTAGTTCAAATTGATGAATCAGATTACCAAACGATCAAAGATTATTTAATTAATAATTCTGGGAAAAAGGTTCAGATTGAAGGTCAAAGTGGAGAGGAAATTTTTGGGCCCAATATTGCAACCACTTTTTACGCATACCTTTTAAACTTTAATTTGGATGGTGAACAAGCTTTCAGCTCAACAAATGGACTTTATGAGATTGAATTAAGTTTATCATATTCGGGGACAGGTTCAACGGATGAAATAAACACAGTTTCTACAATTGATTTTTTAATTGAGGTCGAGCCTAACTTGATTGGAATTACAAATAATCTTGCTTTAATTTCTGATTTAGCGAGTGTTTCAAGTCCTTCTGAGGGTGATTCAAGTTATGTTCAGGAAGATAAAAGGGTTTACTATTATAATGGTTCATCATGGATTCAGATTGATAAAGGTGTAAATTTACAACAAAAAATTGTTGATGATCCTGATTTAGGCTTGTTAAATGGTGTGTTTCGCTGGGCTGCATTTTCAACAACTCAATTAACCGAAACATATTATAATAAATTTGTTTTGGAAAATGCGACAGTTGGTTATGATACAACAATTCAGACTGTACACACAGACGACACAGAAACGAGAAGGCGGCAAGGAATAGCGATTCGTCAAAGTGACGGAATGATATTGATTTCAGGCAGCACAGGAAGCGCTGTTATTAATAATGGCGACACATTATGTTTAAGATTTAACGACGGCTCAACAACTCCAGACGCAGAAACTACAATTTATAGTTCAGGCGGTGATAGTTACATAGGAGAAGGTATTATTTACCATTCTTTTAATGATTCTTGGATTGTATTTATTGGTAAGGGCTCTCCTACTTATGCCGGGAAAGTTGCATATTCTACGGATGACGGCGCAAACTGGACAATATCAAGTTCATCAATTACAGGTGAACCACGCGGAATGGTTTCGATGAATGACGGCCGATTAGTTATGGTCACATCAAATACGAGTACATGGTATTTGTATTATTCAACTGATAACGGCTCAACATGGAGCCAGGGTTTTTCCGTTGCTGCTAGTTTATGTTTGACCACTAGAAGTGGAATCGTATACAATCCAGATGATGACGCGATTTATTTTTATGTAAGGGGTGACGGTGTTTATAAATCTTTGGATGGTGGAGTAACAGCGACTTTAGTTAGTGACGATACAGTGGTAAATATTGGTTTGAATCGATCGCACAAAATGGTTAAAAAAGACGATGCCTTTTATATGTGCGGCTCTCATTTTAGCGGGAGTCATACTTATGTATTTAAATCAACTGACAATTGTGTTTCATGGGATAGAATAATTACAGTTCAAACAAGTCCAGTTGGTGAGTTTGAAGATATTATCATAGATAATAATGGGCATGTTTACGCATTTAGGGAGTATTTTTCTGGTATTTATTACACAGAAGTTTATAGGATTACGGCAGGCACAAGTCTTTCAGAATCAATAGGAACAAATTCAAACGCAAGAATAGATGAAAATGTTATTAATGAAACTAGCGGTATAATTTATAGTTCTTACAGTGATACTAGTACAAATTTGCCAACATTTCAAACTATTAGTGTTTCAAATGCTTTAACATCTAATAACAATTTTTTGACCGGGATAATAAACAAAAACTCTATTCGTTTTCCAACGTCAAATATAAATATTGATCAAGGTCCAGCGGTGTCAACTCCACAGGGTTTTAAATTTGCAATCGATAATTCAAGTAGAAGGCACATAGATTTAGAGAAATATAATTTCTTTGGTGCAAAAGTAAGATTTTACGTTTATGATAACACTAGCGGAGCAGATCAAAAAGTTTTAATTAGATCGGGAGTTAATAAAAATAATTCAATCGATTATTATAATTATGAATTCGATGTTGAGCCTTCATATTTATTTAATAAAGATTTCGTTATTCCTGACAAGGTTTTAGAAGGTTCGGACTTAACATCAATAAGCGGTCAAGTTAGTGAAGAGTTTAAAGGTTTACCATTACCTTTAAGTTATGGGCGGTGGAATTATGCTAGAATGCAAAATGTTATTTTTGATAACCAACCTTCCGAGCTACTGACGGTAAATGGTCAAGATTCTTTAATATTTTACGTTTACAGCGTTGTTATAGAATCCGGGTATCAAAAGATTGAAACAAATATAAGTACTGATTCAGTAAATGATGATTTTAAAAATAATGCCGGAACAAATTTTGTAAATGTTGTTTTTTCTGGCGGATCTGGAACAGGTTCGAGTAGAATTTTTGCTTATGAAGCAATACAAGCGTCGGGTAGGGTAAAAATTTGGTTACCAAACGGTGTTGATTTAGGCTTGCAAGCTGGTGATAGAATAGAGATTGTTTCAAGATCAATTAAATTTGCTATTGATGAAGTCAAATGCAAAGGGTTTACCACCAGTCAAAAAAGCCCTAAAGTTTATTATTTCGATGAAGAGCAAGACAAATACATTCAATATCCGGAAGGCTTATTCATTGCAGACGAAGACAACACGGGAATTGAGAAAACTACTCAATTAAGTATTAATGTTAGAGCTTTTAATAATGGTCTTTCAAGCTTAGAAGATAAAAAGCTTACTTTGTCCAAAGTTTATAAAGATGATTTAAGAAACGATATTTATACAAATGTGATTGAAGGCACGGCAATAGCTCAACATATTCCAGTTGGGGCAAATGATATTGCAGGGATTGAAAAAATTGATTTAATAATGCCTAATGAAGGATCAACGGAATTATTGTTAATAAGAAATTCTGGAGCTTATGACGGAGGTTCAGCAACTACTGGCGGTATTTTCGCAAAGTATGAAAAAACTTATAGGGAAAATTTTGGTAATAATTCACATTTAAACAAGTTAACCAATAATTCTTATAGATGGTTTTTGGTTAATTACGCTTGGATAAATTCAGAAACAAATAGAAGAGTAACAAACACATTGGATGCGCAGTCAAACGGCGGCAATTTAAACGCTATTCGTATTGATTATAAATCATGGGCTGACAGATTCAACGCAAACAGTATATACAATGAGGGTGCCGCATTTGTAAGGTATTTCCAAGTTGATCAAGACATGCGCGACAAATTGATTGGTGCTCAAAATGTTAATTTATTACTAACTCAAGTTATTAAGGAGTTCACCTTAAGAAAATCAAGTGTAGCCATTGATAATTATGTTGATGGGGTTTTTGTTACTGTACAGGTAATATTTAATGATAATACAAAATCAACAGCCTTCAGCGGATCATTTAGCGATTCATTATTAAATGTTACAGAGGGCGATAGTTCATTTATTTGTATTAATAATAAACCTAGCTGGCTGGGTGGTACGGTTGACGGTGACTACACAGGAAGCGGAACAACCACTTTAAGTAGTGGGGTTACTTGTCATATTGGAAAAGAATTAATTACCCTTAACTCAAGTTTATTTGACTCAGGATCTTATTTATTTGGGAATGCGGTAGCTATTCAGGTTTCATTTACTCCAATTAGTTCATTTAGCTTTCCAACTAAACCGGATGTTTCCAGGGTTAGTTTTGAGGTTTCAGGGTTTTATAATGGGATTTCTGGAGTTTCTATTGATACTGCTAGAAAAGATATTGATATAACTGAAATGTATATTTCTTACGAAAAAGAATTCGACATAGAAAAAGGCACGTTTTATGTAAAATTAGACGGTGGCCGAGTTGATTCCGACGAAAATATTTTAGAAAGCCCGCAAGAGATTGCGACAAATATTTTTGATAAAAAATTAAATAAAGAATTATCATTTACAGGTTTAACAGGACGCGAAACTTGGAAAACCAGAAAGCAATTTTTTGAAAACCAAAAAGTGTCAGATATAACACGCGAAATTGCAAACAATTTATTTTGCAGCGCAGTAATTAAGGATGACGGATCAATTAATTTTAAATCATTGGTTACCACTGATTATAGTCAACCTGTTATTACTTTTGATGACTCAATAGTTTTAAAAGATTCAGTAAGTAAAATTAAGTTTAGAAAATCGACTGAAATTTATAATAAATTTGTTTTTAATTATTATTGGGATTGGGCAAAGAAAGAATATAAAAATCAGGTTGTAATTTATCTTGATTCAAATAATCAATTACAAATTGATGGAATTGACGATATTTTTTCAAATCCTATAAAAGTTAGGTATCAAGACTATTTTGTATTTTCTAAAAACTACTTTTCAACTGGTGAAGAAGTGACAAAGACCATTGATTTAGAATGGTTTTACAGTGAAAGTTTAAATAGTGTAAGCTCAGTTTATGGATATATCCAAAAATGCTTAAATTATTATATTTTTAATGCATGGGAGTTTTCATTTGACGTACCAATGAGTTACACTATATATAATACTAATGTGAATGGAAATAAAGTTGTTGAAGGTGATTTTATCAGATTTAAAAGTTATTTTTATAGTAATAATGTAAATGTTGACGGATTTGTAAAAGGCATAAAACCAGACTACTACAACGGAAGAAGTAAAATCACAATGTTTAGCGCATTACCACCAGAAATTATTAATAATTTTTATGATTACCGATGGGATGGTGAGACGGGCGATATTTCTAGTAATTTGATAGATTATCAAATACAAGTATCTGATTTATGGCCTTTTAAGGATGCTTCTCAAGTTGGTACTTATCCAACGGGAAACACTGGTGATATTTCAGCAAGTATAAACGATTACCAATTTGATGATGATACATACGCGGACAGCGACGAAGACTACAACCCGTTTGATTTTTAAAGGTATATAGATGGCGAAAATTTTAGTTCAATTTAATGAGACAACAAGTAAAACCACTTCACAAGGTAATTTAGACGATCGAATGATTTCATTCTTTACGAATGGAACGACAGAGGGGTTTGCTTATAGAAAAGTTGATGATACATTTTTAACTTTTTCAAGTGATGAACACATTTCAAACGCTTCAAATGACTTTGCCTCAAGTATTGGGATAAACTGGAGTGGATCGGCTACAGATGTAAACGCAGCTATTGAAGAGGTTAAAAGTAGTATAACCGAAGCTAATGAGGATATACTTACGGCCAGTTCTTACGAGAACAATATTTTAGTTCCAATTTATATTAATACTGGATCACTTAGTTTATCAGATTATCAAGATATTATAGATGCTAGAATTAAATACCCTCAAGTTGGATTTACTGTAATTTTAAACCCATCTAGTGGGTACCCTTTGGATTCTGACCCTAACGGATCTCATGTTAATAGTGACATTACCACTATGATTGAAAGATTACAGGGCATAGGGTGCCGTGTAATTGGTTATGTTACTAGTTTATACGGTGGTACTGCCTATGGTTATTATCCTACATTAAATGCAAATGCAGCTTACAACGACACTGACTTTGTAACCAATACAAATGCAAAAATTGATGATTGGTATAATTATTACCCAAATATTGACGGAATTTTTATAGATGAATTCTGGGACGGGTTCGACTATGTTGCTTTGGGTGGAGCTGGTACAGATTTTAAAAGTGATTTAAGTTCTGAAATTAGTGATTATGGCCAAATTTACTCGCATGCAAAATCAAAAGGTGCCACAATTGTTATTGCTAACCCTGGTGTTGATGTACCGAAAGTTTATTGGGACAATAATTTATCAGACGTTTTTATATTAAGTGAAGCCTCAACCTTACCAAGTGTAAATTTATTAAGTGGGCAACAATACACAAGTTCTGACCATGAATATATAAATAGAAGACGTAAAGGCGCGATTATTCATAGTCAAACATCTTTGAATTTTGAAGGTGCCTACAGGTGCGCTAAATATGCCTCTTATTATTATTCTATTGAAGAAACGGACGGGGGAAGTGGTTTAACATGGGGCGCGGTTTCTAACCATATACAAGAGCAAGCGAAATATTTTAGCCATTCAATGAAAGATTCAATGGTCATTGGTGTTCAGGGTGACGCTTTCCAGGTTTCCCCGGATTCACCAGTCCCAACACTTTCAATACTTGGGTTTTACGATAAATCCGGCGGTGAAACTTATGCTTTAAACGATACAAGTGCAAATAATATTTATTATGATGGATTACATATAAACACAGTTCGAGACACTGGCGCGAATTCTACAAGATATATTGACTTTGTTGGTCTTGGTAATTATGGCTCTGGCTTTGGTGGTGCTCATTTAAGATTTTGGACCAACTCTGGAACATCCAGAGATGCTGTTTTGGCTTTGGAGATTGATAAAACTTCAAATGTTAATGTAAAAGCCGGTTCATTAATTACGGCAGCTAATACGACGGGATATAGTGCCTTAAGAGTAACAGCCAGCGCGGCAGTTAATGTAACAACACCAACAAGTGGCGATTTATGGTGGAATGGTACAAATTTATATTTCTATAATGGTTCTTCTAATGTTGATTTAATTGCTGCGGCTGGAACTGATCACGGAGGACTTACCGGGCTTTCAGATGATGATCACACACAATATGTTTTAGGGTCTGGTAGAACTGGAAACCAAGCAATTGCTCTTTCCTCTAGTGCTGGTAATGGAACGATCCATGGATCAAACGATGCTAATGGAGATTTAACGTTAAGTTCAACTCAAAACGCTACAAAGGGCAATATTTTCATAGGGCCTAATAATGATCATGTTAACATAGGACATCAAACACCAGCTAACATGTTAAATATTGCTCAAGAAGCAAACTTAACCATTAAAGATAATGCATCATTAGGTAATACTTATCTTAGTTTGGTTGCTGCGTCAACTTATGAATCAAAACTAAGTTTTGAAAATGGAAACGTTCAGTTTTTGGTTGGTATAGATGGATCAGACACATTTAGAATATCTGAACAAGGTGGAAGCGGTTTAACATTTTTTGGAGTTGACAATAATAATACAGTTGGCATAGGTCATCCATCTAATGGTAATGCATTGGTTAACTTTCCAGAGGCCACAACTTCTTACGCTACATTTAATATTGAATCTAGCTCCGCAGTGAATCCAACAACACCAAATGATGGTGATTTATGGTATAACGGAACTAATTTATATTTTTATAATGGATTAAGTAATAAAGATTTATTAGGCACCGGAACAGGTGACATTGTAAACGGTGGCCAAACTGGAAGTGTTGACATCGGAACTACTGATGCAAACGCATTTTTTATAAGAACCAATAATTCAATAAGGATTCAAATCCCTAGTACTGGCGAAATTGACATTTTGAGTATGACCGGATCTTATGAAAATATGATGACATTAAGTTCAGGCGGTAGAGTAACACGACATACAGGTGTAACAATTTCTGGTGGTAATTTTGGATTAAATCTTGGCGCAAGTGGTGCAAATGGTCGATTACATGTCAAAGACACTTCCGACCATATTGTATTACAAGAGGACGGAGGAACAGCAAATGAAACTAAATGGGTAATTAAAGCGGAAAATGATCAACTACAAATCGGTGTTTTAGCCAATGACGCTTTTGACTCTTTTGGTAGTTCTCCAATTACAGTTAAGAGAACCGCAAATAATATTGACGAAGTTTTACTGACTGCCGATGATGTTAAGACAACTCAATACACATTAAGAGGTATACACGAAACATTCCCATTCAGTATGGCTAACACTACGTTAAATATGAATACTGATGCATATTACCATAAAGTTTACATGAATCATTCAATGACTGTTACTAGTATGTTAATTTATTGTAATTCCGTTGGTGCTGATGCCACTTTAATGGATGCTAGAATTTATAATTCCGCTGGAACCTCTTTGGCTAGTTTATCTAGCACGGTAACGTCGACGGCTGGAATTGTTACGCTTACCTTTTCAAGTACGGTAGATTTAACGGCTGATACTGAATATTGGGTTGCAGTTTCGGGAGATCCTGGGACTTCTAATTATTACGGAATTAATGACGGTGGCGGGCTTGCTGCAATTGGTATGAGAGAGGTTTTGGGATCTCCTTACACTTTGCCAACTACTTTACCAAGTGCTACAGCAAACGCAAATAGATTGTGGATTAAATTAATCTAAAGGACAGATACAAAATGACATTGACAAAGCCTAGTAAAATTCAACATATCACAAAAGAGGTTATAACAAATAATTTAGGTTATCCTGAATTTGAAAGTGTGGAAGATATGTATAAATATTTTGAAGATGAAGAAATAATTCCAACGGAAAAATTAATTCTTAAAGTTGAAACGAGAATTGAAATTACTGAATTAGAAGTGAAATCCTTAAAATGAATACGGAAGAAATAAACTTTTTAATTGACCATTTTAATCCCAAGTTTGAGGGTGTGGATAAAAAGCTTGATAGCCTTCTATCTAGCGTTCAAAAAGATCATGACCAATTAATAGAGACTAAATTAATTGCTGAACAAAACAAGTCAGATTTAGACAAGATAGGTAAAAAGATTAGAGAGCGACAAAAAGAGGTTGACGGTAATTTTAAAAAAGTTTTTGCAGCTTGTATGCTTTTGAGTTCAGGCGCGGGAGTTGGTATTAACAAATTGATAGGTTTATTTCTATGAATATTCGAGGAAAAGCAAGAGCTTTACAGGTTGCAAATATCGCATACGCACAGGATAGAGTAGGCGATGATATTTATTATATAAATGAAAAAAATGAACGTTTATGCGTTTGGGTTTCTGATGATATGATTGAAATTGGTGTGGCTGGCTCTAATGATTCAAAAGATTGGTTAGAAAACTTAAAAATTCTTGGTAAAAAAGTTGATGGATTTGGAAGGGTTCCCCGCGGATTCTGGAAAAACGTTCCAAAGTTTGTACAAAAGATTGATTATTATTTAAAGAAGTATCAGGATAGAGAGATTCATATTTCAGCACATTCAAGAGGCGTACCAATAGCGTTTTTTATTGGTGTACTACTATATAAAAGTGGCTACAACATAAAATCAATAATTGGTTTCGGTGCTCCAAATTTTGTTAAAAAACAAGGTGTGAGCTACATTAAAAAAAGCGGAATCCAAGATATAAGAATCTATAAAAACGGTTCAGACCAGGTTACACGTCATCCCTGGGGATATAAAAAGCCAATCAAACAAATACAAATTTCAAAAGTCAGAAGATTTTTAGGAAAAATTTTCAACACAGATCACTTAATCCACAATTACATAAAAAATATTTAAAATATACTTGTATATATTAATATATATTTCTATACTTTAGAAAAGCATTTATCAAGGGTATAGAAAATGATTAAAAGAATAATGTCTTATTTAACTAGCAAGCGTTTTAAATTCGATGTTGATAAAACCAGGGATCCTAGAATTTATGTATTCACTTCAAAAGATCCTGATTTTGGGTTAGTTATGAAAGAGAAATTCGGGGGAATTGCTAAACAAATTTCATCTACACAATGGGAGGTCCAAAAATGAAATTATTTAGCGAATCAATAACTAGAAATTGGATGATTAATAAAAGCATTTTTGATATTGATATTTATTTAAAATGTTATCGTAACCATTTATTTAATCGCAGAAATTCACACTTTATAAAAATGTTAGAGGCGAAACATGGATAATATTTACAAAAAACTTTTACAGGTGCAGTCAAAATTGAAAGCACCTAAAGGACAAAGAAATAAATTCGGTAATTACAACTATCGTTCTTGCGAGGATATTTTGGAAGCGGTTAAGCCACTTTTAAAAGAATTTGGATTAGTTCAAGTTATTCAGGATTCAATAAAATGTATAGACGGTTGGCACTATGTGCAATCGCATATAATTTTATTTGATGCTGATTCAGACCCAAACAAAGGGGTTAATTGTTTAGAGTCAACAGGAATGGCAAGAGAGCCGGAGACAAAAAAAGGCATGGACGCGGCACAAATTACAGGCGCAACCAGTTCGTATGCCAGAAAATATGCTTTAAATGGTTTATATGCGATTGATGATACAAAAGACGCTGACTCAACAGAAGTTAAAACGCAAGAAATTGCGGAAAGATTACAAAAAATAACTTCAATTGATCAATTAACCAAATTTAAACAAGATTTGCAAACTAAAAACCAATACACAAAAGACATCCAAAATTTATTTACTAAAAAATCAAAAGAATTAAAATAAATGTAGAATATATTTAGATATATTTCTATAATATAGAAACACACTTAACAAGGGTATATTATGAATTTATATGAAATAACAAAAGAGATGGAATTTAGATTAGCAAACTCCATTGATCCGGAAACGGGAGAAATTATTGATGATGAAGCTTACGCGGCTTTTGAAATGATGGAAGACGATAGAGATAGAAAAATTCTATCAATAGCCAAATTGATTAAAGAAAATAAATATAATCTTGAAGCTTTACAAGATCGTAAAAGAAATCTTGATAAAAGAATGAAAACTTTGAAAAATTATATCAATTTTTTTGAGCAATATGTGTTAACCCTTTGGGATGGCGAAAAGCTTGAAGACGATGAAATTCAAGTTAAAAGAAACTCTAACCCTTCACTTGTGGTTGATGAAAATTTAATAACTGATAAATACAAGTTTGAAGAAACGAAGATTGAAAAGAAGGTTTCCCAAAAATTGGTTAAAGAACTTTTATTAAAAGGTGAGAAAATCCAAGGCGCATATTTAAAATATAGCTTGGGGTTAAAATGATAGTATTATATATAAACGGGGCTAGATATGAAGCCCCAACAGTTAAAGAAGTGTTAAACAACTACGCTCAAGATTTAAAAGAGCAAAACGAAAGGGAATAAAATGGCATATATGAACCAAGTAAATTTAATCGGTTATTTGGGAAGAGATCCGGAATTAAGGCAAGCCGGATCAAGTGAGGTTTGCAACTTCAATCTTGGATCAACAAAGCGTTGGAAAGATCAACAAGGTAACCCAAAAGAAATTACACAATGGACCGATATTGTTTGTTGGGGTGGAATTGCAAAAACAGCTAGTCAATTTTTAAAAAGAGGTTCTCAGGTTTTAATAATTGGCGAGTTAGAAACTCAATCATGGGATGATAAAGAGAGCGGGAAGAAAAGATATAAAACACTAGTCAGAGCGAATAAAATTGAATTTTTAGACTCTAAAGGTCAAAATTTACCATCAAATGAACCTGATTTGGATGATTTAGGATTTTAATGCACTACAGTAGGCAAGAAACGCAGCTCAGTGTAGGGTCTGGGAATTCCCGGGCAGGCTTGTCGAATGAGAGGTAGTGTATTTGCACTGTAGCGTAATGGATAGCGCAACCAATAGTTTTAAACGTCTAAAGGTAGGTTACAGGTTCGAATCCTGTCAGTGCAGTAAAGTAGTGAGTGGCGAAAATGGTAGACGCTAAAAAAGGGTAAAAATCTAGTTCCACCCAATAGCATTGTACTAGCAATGTGTGCAGGTTCGAATCCTGCCTCACTAAATTTTTTTAAGAAAGAAGGATTATGATAAATTTAAAAATTGATTATGAATTGTTAGCCGTTGAAGTTTCGCGCATATTAGGAAGAGAAGTAAAAAAAGACTATATTAAATGTATAATGACTCCAAGTAGCAAACCTTGTGCATTAGATATTAAAAAAGCTATGATCAAAGCATTAACAAAACACATTGAAAATGACTTTGATTTATACGATGAAGTTACAAAACTTTTTAAGGTGCTGAAATGAAAAAAGGATTTAAAGATACAGTAGAAAAACTCTATGATAGAATAGCATTGCTAGAAGAACAAAACGATTGAAAAAAAGATATAATACAAGCGCAAAAGAATGAAATTAAAAGACTTACTGATTTTATAGAAAAAGAGCTTTTATTAGCTGGGTGTGAACAAAAACTTGCACGATCACCAATATAAACACTATATTTTAGAACATGGGAGCGGTTGACCTTATAAAGAGTATTTTAAAGTTTGTAGACTTTGATACATGGAAAAAAGAAGACTACAAGCCTTTTAAAAAATTGGTTACTGATAAAATTGAATCCTATGAAAAACTAAACGCCAGACTAGAAGAACAAGAAAAAATTCTAGGCATGGATAATCTAAATAAGCTATTAAATGCCAATAACCATTTGATAGATTTAGTCTATGGTCGAATAATTGAAGACTTTAAAAAGTTTCATCACAACGAACGAAATTTTAATTCATTCTTAAAAATTCAAGTGAAATCGATTGATAAATATTGGGGTGAAGACCTGGAAAAAATCATGTTAGAAAATGGGATCAATATGAAGCTATTGAATTTTGTTGAAGAGTGCATGAAAGATCCCATAATTTGGATTAAAAAAGAATTAACCCCTGAAATAAAAGAAATTTTCGAAAAATACGATAAACCAGATAGAAAAGATTATATAGAATCTTTACTGTTAGACTATGCCGAACAATTAAAAATAAAATTTTATGAATCCTTTAAGGAAAAAAGATATTTAATTAGAAATTTCGGTTGAATATATTAAAATATATTTTTATAATTTTAATCAATAGGGGCCGCAGCAGAAAACTAGCTATTTTTTGTAAAAGCCATAACATTTTATACCCTTTGAAGGCGTGCGGCTCCTTTTTTAAATTATGGGTATAAATAAAACAAAGGGTATCAATGGAAAAATTTTTTTTAGATCAAAATATTCATTTTACAGCTTATCACGTTTTCAAAAGGGTCAAAGATGAAAACGGGATTGAAAAAAAGATAGCTGCAAATCAAGTAAATAATTCTTGGCAAAAACATAATACACTACATAAACCAGTTGAAGAAGTTATGTGCGCACCTGGGAAACCAGTTTGCGGGCTTGGTTTGATTTGTGGCAAAAGTTCAAATATATTCGTGGTCGATTTTGACGATATGGAAACACACGATAAAATAATGAGTCAGTTTCCAGAAGATCAAAAAACATTAAAACAAACAACTAAAAAAGGGGTTCATTATTTTTATGAGTACGATTCAGAGTTTAACAATAGAAAAATTGGGCTTTCTGGCCTTCCACTTGATATTATTAGTGGTGACACTCTATTGTATCATTTCCCTAATCATGGGTATAATCTTCAGAAAGCTGAAATTAGGAAGATATCGCCCAAGTTTAGAAAATACTTACTTTCTTTATCTAGAGAAGAAAAGAAAGAAAAAAAGTTGGTGGACACTGCGGTAGGTGGTAGAAACAATACACTATTTAAATTTCTCTCAGGTATACAGGGAAATCAAAATCCAGATCAAAAAGAACTTGAAGAAGCAGCTTTTAAATGGAATAATGAACAATCAAACCCATTAGATGAAAAGGAAGTTTTGAAAGTTGTTGAAAGTGTAGCCGGACGCTATGAAAGCGAAGGCGAAAAGCCTAAAAAGAAAGTTTTTATCGATAATGACGAGTTCAAATACTGGTATTGTGCGAATAGTGAGAAATTCATTCAATACTCAATTGAAGATGATGAAATAGTTTTAGAAACCTCTAAGTCAGGTTTTATCCAATATACAGGATTACACCCTAGCGCAGTTGTTTTACCAAATTTATTTCATATTTTCGATTTTAATAAAGGGAGATT
>Ga0099849_1000170_pt1 | contig 27975 bp, 25 predicted proteins | sample CB_VirMetaG_4_FD_78177 | JGI IMG/M metagenome (GOLD analysis project Ga0099849, IMG submission 78177) | Freshwater to marine saline gradient viral communities from Chesapeake Bay - CB_1508_1M Viral MetaG | ecosystem: Environmental > Aquatic > Marine > Coastal | place: USA: Chesapeake Bay... | reverse complement strand
TGTGACTGCGCCTTCAACTGTTAGATTACCATCAACATGAGCATCACCAGTAACCGTTAGATTACCACCAACAGATGTATTACCAGTTGCTACAATGTTTTCGGTGACATTCAACTGTCCACCAACAGAAGCGTCATTTGTAATTGTGAGATCGTTGCCAATTGTCACATCATTTGGTAGACCAATTGTTACGATACCGTTTGTTCTAGAAACTGTAGTTTCGTTTGCTGTAGAGTTAAGTGCAAGAACAGCACCGTTTACTGTGTTAGCAAGCGTGATTGCACCAGATGATGCAACAAAATCACCGCTGTCAAACGAAGCAATACCTTTGTTAGATGCTGTTGCGTCTTCACCAGAGAAGGTAATAGAACCGTTACCGTTTAGTGTAACATCCATACCCTCGCCAGCGGCAAGAAATACTGAGTTAGTTGAAGGTGTCGTTTCGCCAAGTAATTTGATATACGCACCGTCACCGTTTACTGTGCCTTCATCTACCGTTAGTTTGAATGCTTCACCACCAACAGCAGTAACACCAGCACCGTTACCTACATAGAGCCTTCTATCAAATAGGTTAACAGCAATTTCACCCGTTTGCAATGAGCCTGGAACGGCTAGTGCAGAGGATGAACGCTTTAGTTTAATAATGGAAGCCATTTTCCGTCACTCCTAGTTTTATCTGAGTCCACTGCCTTTGCGAGTGGTATTATTATACTTTTCTCTATTTATAATTACATGACTTTGAGCGTTATCTTTGTAATATTTCAACTCACTATATAATTTACTTATCTCTTCTTTCATCTCGGCTACTTGTTTAATAACTGTGACAGGAACAGGAATTTGTTTTTGTATCTCAATCTGATTCTTCAGATGTTTAATTACATTGTTCTGTCTATCAATTTCATTTTTTAAGTCAACAACAAGTTTCGCATAATTTACAGCATCATCTTTGTAACTGTCCATGTTTTTTTCACCTAAAAAGCACCACCATCTAAATCGTCAAATACAGGCGAACTATTAGAAGCAATCTGCATAAGTTTACCGCTTGATCCTGTAATAGATTCAATAACACCACCTGCTTTTGTGATTAACACACCATTATTTGAATAGTTCTGCAAAATCAGTGTATTTGTAATAATCACATTACTGAATGTTCTACTGTCAACATTTCCATCAATAACAATACTCTCAAGATTCGCCACTTTGTCAACGATTAGTTTACCACCTATATATTCAACTGAAACTGTGGCATCACTCGTATCAGTTTGACCAATGAATAATTTATTTGATGAATAAGAATATGCAATCTCACCATTTGCTAAAGTTGTAGGCGCATTATTAGATTGACTTCTTTTAATCTGAATAATATTAACCATTAGAATGTTCCACCATCAAGTTTGAATGCATTATATTCATTATCAAAGGTCAAAATATCTCTTTGAACATAAGTATCAGTAGAGTTATCGTATACAAGAATAGAACCGTTAGCAGAAGTAGCAGTGTTTACATCAGCAAGAGTGTCAAGTCTAGCGCCAGCCGTGACTTGGTTTCTAAGAGTGATATCTTGTGTCGCTCCTGCAAATCTTACTCTGAACTGATTTTGTGCTGGTGAATTTGCCATGTTTGAACTCCTTACACTCTATTTATAAAGAGTTCTCTATGTCTTCGTGACTTCAGGTGTGATGGTAACGATACCCTCAACAAGTCTTGAACGAGTATTGGCTGCACTTGTGATCTCTACATCATAAACATAACGACCTGATTCCATATTGGCAGTTGTTGTTCTACCAAGAGAAATGGTCAACTGACCATCCGTTCTAGGTGAACCAAAGGTCATTGTAAAGTTTATAGCAGTGTTTGATGTGTAATGCTTTCGTATTTGACCTGCGGCTGTGTAGCCTGTCAAGTCCTGAGCAGAACCATTTGAATCTTCAACAGTGAGAGTTGTTGAATAGTCTGTGCCTTGTTCAATTATGAGATTTGCTTTTGCTGACATTATTTGCTCTCTAGTTCTTTAACTCTTGCAGAAAGTTCTTTGACTGCTTCAATAAGAACACCAACCAAACCATCATAATTAACAGTCTTATATACACCATCTGTTCCAAGTTTTTCAGTTTCATTGACGAGATGTGGCATAACTTTTTCAACATCTTGAGCGATTACACCAGTAGATTTTCTATCGTTCTTTTTCCATGTAAAGTTTACACCATTGATACTGTCAAGAATTTCAAGAGAATTATCAATCTTAGTAATATCTGTTTTAAGTCTTTCGTCTGATGAAATGCTTGTTGAAAATGCAATGATATCACCTTCAACATCGAGATTACCGTTGTTACTCAAGCGCATATCTTCAGCGCCATCTAGATACCAATTATGTGTAGTTGTTCCAACAGAGTAATAATCGTTTGTATCTCTACCCATTATCCACATATCACCACGAACATCAGAATCTAGATTTATTGTTCTGGTTGCGTTTAGTGTGCCGCCGCCGTTCAATCCAGAGCCTGCTGTTATACCTGTGTTGATTGTAAATGTCAAATCGTATGGATCACCGTCTGATCCAGTAGAGGTATCAGTCCAATCAATGTTGATGCCGCCGCCTTCAACAAACTTCACTTCTTTATCATTTGTGATTGTAACTTCGGTTCCATCACCATCTTCAAGAATCCATTGATCCATAGTAGGACCAGTCGAAACTGCGGTCACATGACCTCTTGCATCAACTGTGATAGTATCAATCTTAGTGCCATCATCTGTAGAACCATATGCCCCATCTAAAGTAGATGTGTCTGCATGATTGATTGTAACAGTAGCACTCTCACTACCAGAGCCTGATACTGAGATATCTGTTCCAGCAGAAACACCAGCAACATAGTTACCAGTTGTATCTGTTCCAAGTTCAACAGAGTTTGGCTGAACAGTCATGTTTGTTGCACTGATAGTAATATTACCACTACCATCAAAGTTGGCAGAACCAGAGCCTGCCACATCTCCTGAGAGACTAATACCAATACTTCTTGATGTTGCTAATTTTGTTGCTGTCGATGAATTTCCAGTTAATGCACCTATAAATGTTCCAGCAACAAATGTTTCAGAGCCTACTGTCCATCTGTCATTGCTTTCATCCCAAATTAAAGTTTTGTCTGCGCTGGTGCCACGCTCAATTGAAATACCAGCATCTTGTGTTGGTGATCCTGTGTGATTACTATTGAGAACAATAATGTTATCGGCAATATTCACCGTTTCTGAGTTGACTGTAGTGGTTGTGCCAGAAACAAATAAGTTACCAGACACAACAACATTCTCACCGACATTTAACTGTCCAGCAATAGTCACATCATCTGGTAGACCAACCGTCACTGTACCATTTGAACGAGAAACATTTACTTCATTCGATGTTCCGTTGATTGTAAGAACTGCACCAGTTGTAGCATTTTTGAGTGAAACCGCACCAGAAGATACGCTGAAATCTCCACTATCAAATGATGCGATACCTTTATTAGATGTGCTTGCGTTTTCACCGGCGATAGTGATGTTAGCACCAGATCCGCTTGTGTCAATACCTTCACCGCCATAAATATTAAATGTGTGAACAGAAGGTGTGGCGGTACCGCTATCAGAACCAACTGATCTTACAGTTGTGTCAACATATGACACATGACCAGAAGATACTGTAAAATCACTTGAGTTGAATGATGCTAAACCTCTACCAGTTGTTGCTGTAGTTGTAGCCGCATCGATAGGCGCTTTGAATATTGTACCTGCTTGTGTAGTAACTGTGATCGTATTATTAGATTGTGTGTAATCAATATTTGAGACACCAGCAACAGAAACTTCAGTAATACCTGTAACTTGTCCTTTGTCATTTACTTGAAAAACAGGAACTTGTGTAGCAGAGCCAAAATTACCACCACTTGTCATTGTATTAGCAAGCATTGTGGTTGTAATCGTTCCTGAGGTTACTGCATTGTTTGCGTGTAGTTTACCATTAGAACTGATAACTGTAACACCATCATTTGTAATTTTACCATCAATATCTGCATTTGTATCAATAAACAAACTACCACTTGCATAGATATTGCGCCATTTATTTGATGTGCCGCCTAAGTCTCTTGTTGCACCTGAAGGCAGAACACTTGAATCTACGAGAGCATTGATTGTAACTGTATCTGATGTATCAGTACCAATATCTGTATCACCTTCAGATGATAGAGTATCGGTTGTAGTGACATTCGCAAATCGACCAATTGGTGAAGTGAATGTCTGACCAGACGCAAGAGATGTTGCGCCTTGAACTGTTAGATCACCTGCAATAGTTGCGTTGTTATCGACAGATAAAGTATTAGCAAATGCTGTGTTAGCATAAATGTTATGCCATCTGTTTACTGTAGTACCAAGATCGTGTTGTTCACCAGTCTTAGGAATCACATCAGAACCAACATAACCTTTTACCTTAATTGTGTCTGCGGTTGCTTGACCAAGATTTACATCACCATTGAATGATGCTGTACCTGTTGTTGACTGGTTGGCAAATTTACCTTTGACAGTAATCGTATCTGTCTGTGCATCACCAAGCGTCATGTTACCGTTGAAGGTAGCGGCACCGTTTGCTGTCAGAGTAGTAACTGTAACTCCGTTTAGAGTAGAGTTACCATCAACATTCAGTGTCGTATCTAAATCGACAGCGGATGTTGCATTAAGGGTTGTTACTGTAGTTCCAGCGAGAGTGGTAGCACCATTTGCGTTTAGTGTGCCGCTGATGCCCATTGTATTAAATACACCAGCACCACCGTTTGTAGTATCAGCCCATGCTGTTCCCCATTTACGAGTAGCAGAGCCTAGATTACCTGCGGCATCTGTTTTTGGAATAAGTGAAGTAGAGACACCTTGACCAGTAGCAGTTCCCATTGAAAGTTCATCAATGTTTGCTACACCATCAATGTAAAGATTTCTAAATTCTCTTGTTGTTGAACCTAAGTCTATTGCATCATCTGATGCCGGGAGAATATTACCACTAGAACGAATACCAGCAGTGATAACATTAGCCGAGAATGTTGCATCACCATCAGAAGTGATATGTACGACAACCACATTCGCTGAATCAGCAATTGCAAATCTACTAGAACCATTTGTGTCAGATAGTTTTAGATGAACATCTGAATCACCAGCGGTAACAGAAGATGCGAGATGTAGATATGCGTAGTCTGTTCCATTTGAAAATACAATAGCAGGCTGTCCACCTTGTGCTGTAAAGGATGAGTTTGCGCCAGATAGAATGATATTGGCTGCATTTGATGATAGATCAGTGATATCTCTGAGAGTTAGAGATTTATATTCTGGATTATCTGTTGCGGCACTTGAACGAATAAATTGACCAGCCGCACCACCACCAATAATAATACGAGAAATGGTACCAAGATTCAATCTGTCAGTACCAGCAGTTGAGAAGTCAACATTACCAGTGAATGTCGTATTTGCGGCAACTGTGAGTGTTGTTGCTTGAATGGTTGTGTTTGAAGCAATCGTAAGTGTGCTATCAGCAGTAGTGTTACCACCCTTGAGAGTAGTTGCTCTTAACTGAGTAGCACTAAAAGTACCTGAAACATGACCATTACCTTTAGCGGCGCCGCCTCTATTTGCAGAACCAGCCCTTGAAACTGTCACCACATTGTTACTCAAAGTAGTTGCGGCTAGATTGGTATTCAATCTCCAAGTATTAAAACTATCATTTAGATTTGTATTTGATACTGCAACAGTCATTTGTTACCTTCTTTATCTATCATTTGTAAGAGAAGAGACTTGATTTCAGAAACATCTTTTTTGAGTTCATCAATCTCTTCATTTCTTTTTCGTTCTTGTTCTCTTCTCATCTTATATTTAGATAGAGCGTCCATATCAACATTGAGAATAGCAGAGTTATTTTTATCTCTGACTAGATCATCATTATCTTTCACTTTCACATAGTCACTCATACTTACCTCTGAAGTGCAATTGCTCTCATATCTTTTACAAGAGGAACGATGTTTGTGCCGCTACTTGTCATTACAATCTTGATTGCGAATGTCTTATAAGTAGCATAGATAGCACCATCTGAGTCTCTGTAAGATACGACATTGTTATTAGCACTATTTAGTTTCGCTTGATTATCGCTATTTGAACCAAGGAAGTTATCACCATTTGAGTTTGCAGAGAAGCCGTATTCAAACTCTTTGAAGTCAGTTGTATCAACACTATCAGAGATTACATTCGATGCGGTGATCTGCGTGAGTAGTGTGTAGTCTTTATCTTCAAACGCTTGACCATCTTCAGCATTATGGATTCTAGCATAGACTTTAACATCAGTTCCAGAAGGCTTGTATGCGTTGACAAAGATTTTGATATCTTCAGCGTCTTGTCCGTCAGCAAGTTCGATAGGCTTAGAGATGTATCTCATCTTTGCATTACCAACTTCATTAATTTCTGTGCTAAATGAGTTGTTGATAAAGTTCTCAACAACATAAGCATTCGCTCTTGACAAATCAATGACTGGTGATAGTTTAGTATCTGTTGTTGCAAGAGTGCCTTTAAGAATAAGAGACTTTCTAGAACCAGCAACAGGTGCTAGTCCAGCCTCATTTGTCTTACCATAGACTTTCTTTTCTGCATCAAGAAACTCATTTTCAATACCCAAGTCAACATCAACATAAGATGTGCTGATTGTGCCTGATGTGCTTGTAAGTCTAGCACCCCAAGAAGCACTTGTATTTGCATATGTGATCTGAGGAATCTTAGGCACAAGAGCGTTCATCACAATGTTATTTGCGGCTGTAACTCTCGCAGAAGCACCAGAGACTTGACCTCTAATGAAGCCGTTTGCAAAACCACCAGAAGAACGCTTGACATTCATTCTAAGATTTGCTGTATCAATGAAATCAACAAATGCTTGAGATGTGTTAGCAGTAAACGAATCTACCTGTGCGGCGCCGCTTGTAAAGTTAGAACCATAGATGTTTACTGTTCCATTTGCCGTAGCAAGCGAAGAAAGTCCAGTTGTGTTATATGGATCAATCTTAACGATGACTGTACCGTTTGCGTATTCACGAACAATATCACGAACAGTGCCGTTAGCAGAACGACCTGATACAGCATTATTAGCGATAACAGTTCCTACAGTCACATAGTTGCCTGCTGTATTACCAGTCACACCATGTAGTGTGATGACTGATTCAGATACAACCTTTTCTTCGGCGTTGAATGTGCCAGTTAGATTGTCAATGTTGAAGTAATCGATGTCTTCATTTTCAACATAAACTGTACCTGTATTTCTAGTAAAGTTAGCACGATATAGATTGAACTTCAAGTCTTCTGCTTGAATAGCAGTCCACGACTTATCGTTAGCAGATGAGAAGAGGACACCAGAAGCAGGCTGTTTATTGATAATACGACTATCATCAACATCAGTTCCACCAAGTTCACCAACCCACACCGCATATTCATCGTTATCACCAGCAGGCTTTAGACAAATTGCATAATCTTTACCAGACTTCAAGAATACTGGTGAGTCAAATACAAACTGTGTTTCATCACTACCGCCACCTGTACCAGATGAGTTAGCAGAGATAGCAGATGCTTGAAGTGTTTTAGATGCGTAAGGTAGAACAACTGGTGTTGGGAAGCCATTCACAACTTCACGAATTTGTAGTGATATTGGATATGTGCTAGACTTTCTACCAAAGTAGACACCAACCTTTGTAGCGAAGATGCCTTCAGAATTGTCACCAACATTAACAGTGAATGTCTGTGATAATGGATCATTTCCAGCTTGTCCTGCGGGACCATCTCTATCACCGCCCGTATTCACAGTGGTCGTAACAGTTCTTGTATCAGTAACTCTTTCTGTCTGAATCTGAGGTATCACAAGATTAACAGAAGAACCTCTTTGTGTGATATCAAGAGGAATGCTTGTGTAATCACCAAAAGCAGAAGTTGTGATTAAATCAGACTGTGTTACAGTATTTGCAACATCTTTTAGTGCAAAGCGTTTTGTGCCGACACGGAATTTGAGAGTATCAGTATTTGGTAGTCTGAAGTTACCATAAACTGTACCAGTGCTGTCTGTGACTAGATTAGCGCCTTCAATACCTGTATTAGCGAAAGAAGAGTTAGCAGGAGTACAGAAACTTGATACAAGTTCATCATCAAAGTATGCAAATACTCTTGTATTGGGTTTCATACCAACACCAGTGAACTTGATCAAGCGAGAACGCATGAAGTCACGAACAGCAACATTCTCCACAAAGTTTCCGATATTGAACGTCTGTGTAGAAGGACTGATTGATGTCTGAATACCGTTGATAATCTGATCAGTTTGTGTGGTCTGCTGATTGCCTGATCTTGTTGTTACACTTGAAACTGTTGTCCAGTTACCCCAATCGATACCAGTAACACCAGTCTGATTTGCAATCAACTCAATTGCCTCATACATTCCTTCAAAATCTAGTTGAATGTCTGGTAGAGTTGTGATATCTGGTGTGTTATCCATTGGTGGATCAAGAACAACTTCACCCTTCCAGTTGAATGTAATCTCTTGAACAGGATTGCGAAGTTTACTTGCAAATGGTTGCTTAATTTCATTTGTATGTGTGTATGAAAGTGTTAGCAGATTACCAGTCTTAGTTACATTTGTGGATGATAGAGACTTATCTTTTGAAAGAGAAATATCAGTTCTGCGGAAAGCAGGTCTCAGTATATTTCTGTTTCTATCAATAGATGCTCTGTAACCACTCTTTGTAGTATCGGATAGATTATGGCCATCGAAGTTCTCAACTAAGAAACCATTCTTGAATCTTTCGATACCAGTATCTCCAAAGAGTTGTTTATTTCTTGCGTTTGTCTCAAGAGCATTCAATGATGTGTAGTATTCTAGATTCTTGATACGATCTTCAATCGCTCTTAGATCACGCATGGTGTATCTGCGATTGTTTTCTAGTGTCAACTTAACTTGATAATCTGTTCTACCAGTTTCTCTTGCGACTTGTGCTGAGAGTGAAGGATATACAGGAATGTCAAGAACACCAATCGTCATTGTCCCTGCTTTTTCATCAGGTGTCTTTGGTGCAAGTGAAGGATTACCTTTAATGACTTCTACACGACCTGTGTCTGTAACTACAATTCTATCTTTACGAGGTAGATAGAACTGAACATCAGCCTGGAAGTTTTCATCAGGAGTTGGGAAGTAAGCACCATCACTGTCAATATCGAATGCTGTAGATGCGGTTGGATTTGTAGGTGCGGCTGATACGGTGCCAGTAGCAGAAACAGCAACAGTGTTTGCTTTGAAAGGTCTGAAGTCAACAGCATCACGCAGATCATAAGACTTGCCGGTTGTAGGCGATACAAACTTTGGAATATCTTGTGTTGTGATAGCAGTTGTATTTGCTGTATTTGAATCATCAATTGGATAAGAGTCGATAGAAAGATATCCAATACCCTGTGAACGATCTCTACCGAAGTGATGGAACTTTACCATAAGACCAGCGTTAGTTGTATTCAGTGTGCTGGTTGCTTTCTTCTTTAGATATGAAGTATCATAAAAGGCGTCTTTCATACCAGTGTCAAGTTCAAAGTGTGAAGTGACATCATTGTCAGATGTTGTAACACCAGTGTTTGAACCTTTGTAAACCGCTACAAGTTTGAATGCGTCTGATACACCAAGAGGCCATGGGCCTGTTGAAGATGCTGGATTTGATCCAGTATTGATATGAACAAACTTATTCTTGTTGACTGTCTTTGCAGTCTGGACAGCAGAAGTTCTCAACACATTGAAATATACAGAAGCAGTGAACGAGGAAAGATTTGCTTGCTGTAGATTGATCGTGTGTGTTGTAGAGGAAGATGAAATCGTTCCGTTACCAGATAGATCGAAGACATAGCCTGTTGGAAATACTGTCTTATGAGAACCAGTCTGGTTTGTAGTTGTATTTGCAATCTTTAATGTTGTATTGTTTGTGACTTCAGTAATACGCTCAATGCTACCACCACCAACTGAAATGAAATCGCCCACTTGATATGCTGTAGTAAACGATGTGCCTGAACCGCTTACTGTATTACCACTGATACCTGTAATCGTACCTGTGTGAGGATCAGTTTCAGATTGCGCTTTGGCAACAACGAGAATATTTCTTTCTTCAGTGTTTGTAAGAGGTGTACCAGTTTCATTAAGTGTCTCTGTGCCACCAGCGTGTGCGGTGTTAGCAGTAACAGTTGCTGTTCCGCTTGTAAATGTAACAGATTTTTCTGTTCTAAAAACAAACTGTGTGTCAACTGTGCCTGCTGAATCTGTAAGTTGCTTTGTTCCCTTTTGAGTAAATGGGAAGACAAGAGTATTAAGACCAGGTTCTTGTAGTTTTGCCGCACCGTTTGCATCAAGAACAATGTCAGCCATCGATTTAGGACCAGACGAGTTGTTTTCGTAGATGCCACGAACTTGTGAGAATGACTTACCAGAGTTCATCGAAATATCGAAGAGATAGATACGGAACTGACCATTATATGTGCCTGGTGTTCCACTATGCCACTGAAAACCACGAACTCTTGCTGTTCCGATTTCAGAACCTTGTGCGCCTTGTGTGCCTAAGTTTTTACCAGAGATACCTTTCTGCGCCGCATCACGAAGAGAGACTTGACGAAGACCTTGGAAGTCCCAAGTGCCTACAACTTCTTTTGCGATAACATAGTTACCATAACCTTGTGAAAGAACTCTACCATCTTTTGTTTCAAAATCTGTCGCTTTGTCAACATCAATGTAAAGAGGATTGACAAGTTCTACACGATTACCATTGACATAGCCAGCACCTTTCTCAATCTCAGCAACGAGTTTGAGATAGTTACCATCTGAGTAGCGACCAAGATTTGTGCCAGACTTGAGATGTTCACGAATACGAGTATTGAAAGGACTTACTGCATAGTTGCCATTTGTTTCAAATGTTCTATCTGCAATATATTTACCAAGGTCTGAGTAAACTGTATCTGTATTTTTCTTTGTGATAAGACCTTCGGTCACCTCTGCAATTGTAACAAATGTAGTTGTGTTAGCAGAGTTAAGAGGGCGAGATACAAGTGTAGGTGTAATCTTTAGACGATTAGCGCCTGGTGCGGCAAAGTTAGTAGCACCTGTTGCGTTGTCAAGTAGTGAACTATCCTGATTTGAATCAATGATTCTTTCTCTTGTTTCAAAACCAATTTGAACGGAAGGTCTACTATTAAATTTATTTACAATGATGCTCTGTGGTGCAACACGAATAAAGTTACCTTTATGATAAACAATACCATCGCCAACAGTTGCTCTGAAACCCTTACCAGTTGCGCTTGAAGTAATTGTATTAGCGGCAACAATGAAAGAGTTGTCTGAACGATTACGAACAATAAGAGATTCATTATCGACAAATGCTCTTGTTGTATTATTTGCACCAGAGTTTGTATACTGAACAAAGATAGAGAAGAAGTTTGGATCAGCGGCTTCAGAACCTTCTTTTGCATCAATCAACTGAGCAGTCATACCAGAAGTTGCACCAGTTACAATGGCGTTAGAGACTGCGCCGCCAGAGAAGAAATCTGACAGAAGAATAACTCTATTGTTTGCGTCTTTGTCACGAAGTTTTACAAAATCGATTGTTTCTGTTTTGATTGGCGAACCTGTGACAATTGTACCGTCAACAAGAATTTCATTACCAAATCTCTCAATCTGATTCTGTAGAATAGACTGTAGTTGAGTTAGTTCTCTTGCTTGTACAGCAAAACCAGGACGAAATAGAACACGGTGAAAATTTTTGTTTTCACTGAAATCGTCAAAATATGGACTTTGATTTAGATTAGTTTCAATTGTCATTTATCTTACCTTTAGAAATCCAGAATGATCTTAATATCTTCTGTTTGATCTACATTTCTTGTAACTTTTTGAATATTCTCTGTGTAAATAAACTCACCAGAGAATGTGTTTGCTTCTGGTCCTTTGATCGATGATACTGTCGCAATCTTTGTAGCATTATCTCTTTTGAGAATAATATCGTCAGATGTAAATGCAACACGATCACCTTCACTCTGTACATTATTTATATAAATGTTATAGAAGGATGTATCTGTTTCTGTTTCTGCATCTTTAACAAATACAACATCTCCGTTTGCGCCATACACCGCATTGTTTGCTGAGGTGTTCGCTCTTACAACAGGATTTAGTTCTGTTGCAAAGTTTAATGTGCCTAGTTCATATAGTAGTCTCATTCTTTCATTCGTCAATGTTTCTCCGGCAACAATTGGATTTACAGGAGTATCACCACTCATTTGCTGATAAGAAACAAGAAGTCTTGTTGTAAGACGTAGAGTATTAGGACTATTTGAGGTGTTAGCAATATGTTCTGTAGATAGAATATTATTATTTGAATCACATTTTAGAATAGGATCTTTCAATATACTAATTGAACGAAAGTCAGTGTTAGCAGGAATAAACCCATTACCATTTGCTGATACGCCTAGAGAGCCGTCAAATTGTGCATTGAGTAGAATCCTATCACCGCCAAGTTCACGAATAGGATCTTTACCGTGGCCGCCAATTGGTGAAATGATAGCATTGGCTGTAGCGCCTGAACCATGAATAGAGTTAGCGGTAATAAATACATCCACTTCAGAGTAATCACTACCAATGTTGATGATATTCACATTTGCAATTCTACCCTGTGAGTCAACTTCCGAATAAGCAAGTGCGCCTCTACCATCACCACGAATTGTAACAGTAGGTGACACAATAACTCTTGAATCTGTATTTGCGATAGTAGTAAATGCTGAGTTTACTGTAAATGTTTTTGTAGAGCCTGCATAGTTAATAACTCTGCGAATTTGACCTGCACCTGTTCCTGTATTGATATACAAAGAAGAACCATTATAAAAATTATCTACAGGCGAAGGAGGATTGTCACCTACAGCAGAAAGTCTTATTGTTGTCGTTGATGCGGTCAACACGATACCATTTGATAATTGGTGATAACCAGCACCAGGTGTTACAGTTTCGACAACTTCAATAGAACCATTGACAGCCGCATTTTGGACAGCAATTTGTCTATCACTTTCTACTGAACCATCAACAGCACTGATTGTTTTTACAGGCATATGAGAAGCGGTTAAAAACTTATCTGCATCACCCAATGAAATTGTATACATATATTTCCAGGTGTAGCCATCACTCGTTGTAAAAGGAAGAGTAGAAAAGTCTGCTGGCTTTACAGTTGAAGCGGCGCCTTTATTATTATATAAACACTTATATACATTATTTTCATTTGTCATCACATAGAAAGGACGAGTGTATAGATTTGTATCTGTGTCACGATATTGAGCATATACTGTGCCGGATTCCCAGTTGTAGCGAGGTACAACATGACTTACATCACCTGAGGTGATTTTTTTACCGCCGATGGCCTGTTTCCAAATCTGTCTTTGTTTATTTTTATCAGTCTCGATAGGTGTAGTTGCTGTAGGTTCTTCTGGATAGGCAAGTTGGTTGCCTAGAACAGCATAAAGAATGTTAGAAGTCTTTGTTGCTCTACCGTCTTCATGTGTCAAAGACTCGACAAAAGCCTTTGCGTTCATTACACTCATTTCTTTACTAGTATATGAGGCCATTATGCAATATTCCCTGTGTAATAGTATGCATTAGCACCAGACACATCAGTTAATGTCCAGTTAGCAACTAGGTTTGCGCTTGTTGCACTATTTACTTTATTTAGTGTTACCGTTCTATAAACATTATCAGCAGTTTCAATTACAATTGAATCACCGTTTGCAAATTCTGAAGAGAGTGTTGTTGAAGAACCAACAATGTTAAATGCATTTGCGTAGTATACATTTGCTCCAGATACATTACCATAAACCCAAGCAGAACTCATATTTGCTGAAGTTGTGTTACTTACTCTATTTAGTCTTACTTCAAAGAACCTGTTGTAAGTAGGCTCAATCAAAATGGTACTATTATTTGCAAATTCATTAGAAAGATCGGTGCTTGTTCCAACGATGTTAACACTATTGTTTGTGATAGCAATACTTCCAGTTGCTGAAGTTTTAGTAATACTAATTGTACCATTTGACAACGATCTCTTCTTGTTTTGTTTTGTTACTGCAACATTCACATCAACATTAGACGCCGTTTTAAATTTACCAAATAGTGCTTGACCCGCTGGATGAACTAGTCTGAGAGCAATGTCTCTATATCTGTCTAGCGCAACAGATGCTTCAACTTCATATGAAAACTCTTGATAGAATCTACTATCTTGAATGAAGCCTCTCTTTGACGATACATGACTTCTTGTAGTTGCATAATAACCTTCTGCATTAGCAACATCATTTAGTGTTAGTTTAACTTGTGCTTGTAAAGCATCAGGATGTGTGGTCTCTTTGATGTTTACAATCTCATTTTGTTTATGATTGAAACCAGAATCTAGAAGCCTTAGTGCTGTGATAGTACCATTAGCACCGACACTTGCATTGATATTTGCATTCTTACCTAGAACACCTTCATCGGTAATGCTTACAATCTTTGCTGTACCAGGACTACCATTTTCTTCTGTTGTTTGATCCGAACTTGTATAGAAGCGAATATTAACAAACTGATTATTGGCATATGTTATATTACCTGGATCTCTTTGCAATTCATCTTGCCATACACGAAGAACTGTTTCGTATGTGCCATTAGAAAACTGTCTGCCAGAAACTCGTCTCTTTACATCACCGCTTGCTTTGGTATTCGCTTGAACAATTCTATCATTTGTATCGATAACAGTTATCTGCGAATTACCTGTACCAAAGTTTACATTATCATAGTGTAGTGTAATATATTGTTCACCAATACCAAGTGCCGCAATAGCAGGATCAGTGACATTGACTGTAGGCGCAACAGAGAAGCTAGAACCACCAACACGATTTGAAATTTGTGCAATAGTACCAATTGTAGCGGCTTGGAACAACAAAGAGTCGCTTAGTTTTGTATAAACATTTTCTATCTTTGTGTTTGAAGTTGTTGATACAACATTACCAACCGTTGTGTTTGCACCAACAAGACGCAAACCCTCATTCTCAATAAATGCTCTCATAGGACCAGCATCAAATTGTGATGTAAGATTTGCTGTAGTGTTTGCTGTCACTTGCAGTGTTACTAGGTCTCTATCATCAGCACCGCCAACACCACGACTGTAACCATTTGCTACTGTAGATATTACTTTCTTTACAACACCAAATGCGTTAGATGTTCTACCTACGAGTTCATCACCTTCATTGACTGCTACAATTTTACCCATTTGTAAAACATGATAGCCGATAGTATTTGCGTTGAATGCTGATACAGTGCCGACAGTAGTGCCGCCAGCAGTTGCTTTATTTACTTTTTCTGCTGTCGTAAAGTTTTTGAATGTATCTACAGCAATGACTACATCTGTGCTATTGTGTGCCCGTCTGATTGTTTGAACGGTGGCATTTGCACCAGATGTAACACCATAAAGACTATCACCAACAATCACGCCAGGGTCAGAAGTATTAGCAAGAACAATAACTGCATTTGAGTTTGTTCTATAGTTTACACCAGCAGTAACGGTTTCACCTTGCTCTTGAAAACCATAGTTAGGACTTGCAAGTAAAGTGTTTGCAAAAGTGTCTGTAATACCAGTAGATGCATCAGAATATGTAACAAGAGGTGCTAGTTCACCAAACACACTATTACTTGATAGAAGATTCACATTCACAGAGACAGCAAAAGTATCGTTCAAGTCGGCTCTTGCGATTGTAAAACTTGCAGGCTCAAGACCATCACCACCAGTTATTCTGATTTGAGTTGTATCATTGATACTAGATGTATAACCAGAGCCACCTTCTAAAATCGAAAATGTGATAATACCGCCTAAGTCAACAGTTTGTGTAACAACAACTTTACCGAATTTACCAATATCTGAAGAAATGATGTCAACAATATCGCCTGGATTATATCTTGCACCAGCAGAAATAATTTCAAAAGAACTAATGCCCGCTTCTACAATGGGTGAGTGAGGAGTAGGACCAGTTTGTGTTAAAATGGGTTCTAAATGTGAAAACGAACCTTTAATATTTGAAAGATATATCTGATCAATGACTTTATTGCGAATAGTTCTTTTTACTACATTTTCAACAAGTGCGGTTGCACCAGAATCTGTGCCTCTGATAGTTCTACCAATAAAGCCTAGATTTGCTTTGTCGTGTGTAGTTACAAGATATCTATCAATGCGCCAGTCACCATCAGAAATCTTTAGTATCTGATCTGCTGGATAATTAAGTTCTACATCTTCATTATAAAGAATGCGAAACAACAGTTTATACGATGAAAATGTGCCTTTAGATTGATAAAAATCACGAATGTTTTTTGCTAGAATTCTTTTATCAGCGAGAACATTTTCTGGTATTTCAGCAAGAAGAATTTTACGAAAGTATTCAATGTAAGCATCAACTGTTAAATCGATATCTTTATATTCTTCAAGTTTTCTTAATTCGTGTGTCTGATTTCCGGTTTCTTCTAGCCATTCATAATAGGCCTTCATAAACAATATAAAGTTTTCTCCTTCTTCATTATAGAAGGAGGGAAATTGTCCTTGAATTAAAGTTGAGAGTTTATTCTCAATGGCCATTATTCAATCTCAGCAGTAGCAGTAATCGTTGCGTCTTGTCCGTTCATGACAAGAATTTGTTCACGAACAGGTGTAATATCTGAACTTACAGGTTCAACTGTAACTTTAAGTTCAATGCCATCATAAGCACTTGGTCTAAAGTTTTCAATCTCAACAAGACCTGTCGTGTAATTTACTGTTCCTGCTCCAGAAACAATATTTACTTTTTGTTTTGATGAATCATATCTAAAAATGTTGACATTACCATTGCCGTCATCGTCTAAGAAAGCATCAAAGTTATTGAATGTAAATTTTGTCGATGAAAGTGTGCCTGCTCTCAGAGCATTGCTAAATCTTAGAGTAACTTTTTCGGCTCTCTGTGTATTTGGAACAATTCTTTTTTGAATTCTAATATCAACTTCTGTATTGAGAATAGATTCGTTAATATTATCAAGCGCACGAACAAGTCTAGAATATCTCAATTTATTTCCAAATCTCTGTAGATTTTTACTGTCAAAAGAATTAATAGCAGTTCTTGCAGAGTTCACTGTAGCAGACGCAGTAAGAGTTGTGAGTAGTTTGTTATAAAAAATGTTCACTGTTGGTATAATGTAAATATAATCTGCATCAATGATAACAGGATCAATACCAAGAGGTGTTCTATCTAAAATGCTCTCACGAATTTCTGTCTTACGAATAGCAGTAGCAAACTGCTCACTTTGAGGTTTCACAGCAATATATACTTTACCATAAACAGCAGGATCAGCAAATTCACCACCGAATGCTGTGACCGACTGTAGATCAGTATTTTCATTCAGAAGAATTCTTTGATAGTCATTATTGACCACTGCTCTATTCTGAACTTCAAAGTTTCTAGGAGCATTGAACTTGATACTATCTACACTCTCTATTTCAACACCACCTCTTGCTACAGTGTTGACTGTCAGTGATGTTGAAGTATATGAAGGATCTATAGTGATTGAGTCAATGGTAAATGTATTAGCACCATTTGTTGTAGAGCCATTACATACACGATAATCTACAATAACGACATTACCATTTTTTAGTGCTTTACCTAGAGAGCCTTGACCAAAGTATAGTTCATATTTTTTATCAGCAGTTTCTTGTAAATAATAAACAGGAGAAGCGGCTGTGACACCACGAATATTTGTTGCTCTTGTAAATGTAGTGTTTGCAAAGTTAGAACCAGACTCTTGAACTCTTACTGATATACTTCTTGTATCGACATTTTCGTTAGGTAGAACATATTTAACAGGATCGCCAGTATTGACTACAAATCTTTGTGTAAGAGGTTCACCTTCAGTAATTGAAATTGCTTTAGAGAATGTGTTAGATGTATTTCTAATTATAAATGCTTCTGGTGTCACATAAGTATATGTAATATCGTCAATCGTTGTAGTAAATTTAGAATCTTTAGGTAGTGTAAATGAAGATATTGTGTTTGCGATACCTGTAAAGGTAATCGTTACATTTGCTGTAGCACCTCTCGCAGAGCGAGTTACATAACCAAGTTCTTTTGCTCTTGATACAACACTATCTCTTTGTTGTGCTGTATCCAAGAACATTTCATTCGCAAGCATATTTGTATAGAATGCATTGTAATGTGTATTGTATGCAAGAATATCCAACAGCACAGCCATGTTACTACCTTCAAAGTCGTAATCATTGAACTGTGTCTGTGAACTGAGATATGATTTTAGATTACTGCGAATGTCTTCAAAATCGACTTCAGTAACTTGTAAATATGTATTAGCGGCCATTACCTAACTCTCTCTAAGATTACATCTAAAACGACTGGATTGATGTCATTGCGAACAGAAAAAGCGACAGTTACAGAAATAGCATTTAGATCAGAACGATCTTCCACCAACACATCAAGAATATCTGCTCTTGGCTCATAGTTACGAATGACTTCACGAATAGCATTTTCCATTGTCTGTTTCAGTGCTGGAGACCATAGTTCAAACAGATAATAACGAATAGAACAACCAATATCTGAACGAAAAGGACGCTCGAAGTAATCTGTGAGAATCAGATTACGAACAGATTCCTTGACGGCTTCTCTGTTTGTGTTTCTGTTTAGTTGTTTGGTAATTGGATTAGCCTGGAATAGACTATCGAAATCACTAAACACTACAGTTTCTTTTGCACCAGCCATTATTCTTCCTTACATACAGAGATCGTCATATTTTGTTGTATGAAGACGATGTAGTGACATATCACCATGCTTACGAAAGCGTTTGTTATATGCTTTTTTAATACGCTTTCTTTGACCAGGTCTCCAGTTCAAAAACTGTTTCCAACCTGTAAGCGCATCAAATTCATCTGCCGATTTCATCGGTATTCTTTTCATCTATTTATGACCCATTCTTGGCAGATTGTATTTCTGCTCGTCTTTCTTTACACAGTTTTGCAATCTCTGCTAGTGCTTTTCTTGCTCTTGTGCCTGCTGTCTTATTTCCGTTTTCAAACTTTTCACTTTCAGTGATATAAGTCTCAAACAAATTTACTAAATTATCATGATTATTCATCGTTTTGCCCTTGACAAATTATAAAAATGTGATAAAATGATTCTGTGGTTTATCAGATATAATATTTAGTCTCCAATAAACACTGTCTTAGATGCTGATTCAATCTTATTAGAACCATCTGATCCTGATATGCCTGCTGGATCATCACCAGTATCTACAGTATCATCTAGTCTGGCAGCACCCTTAGTTCCACTGTTCAGATTAATTGTCTTACCATCCATTGTAATATTACCATCTGCAACAATATTCAGATCACCTGTTACATGAAGTTTATCATTACCAGTTACAGTTCTGAATCCATTCTTATGATGTGTAACAACATCACCATTTGGATGCATCTCAATAAATGTACCTGACTTGTGATAGATGTGTATTCTTTCAGCATTGTCAGTATCATCAATCTCTACGACATGACCAGATTCAGATTCATACACATGATTTTTTGGATATTGTGCCGCATAAGGTGATGCTGGCTCTCCGTTTACACTATCAGGTGTTTTTGTAAGTGTGTTAGTTCCTCTTGCGAGTTTATTTACATCACTTTCATTTGTTGTTTCTGGTATACCACCAAGACTTCCTAAAATAACAGGTTCTTGCGCCCTGTTACCATCAGCGAAGAAACCAACTACCCAACTACCAACTAGGAGTCCTGTTGGACTTCTGCCCTTTCCGCTATCAGCCGCAGAGGTGATATCTTGAATTGGCTGAGCCCATGGGAGGTGTTCAGTAGGTATCTTGTCTTTATCATCGGTGTGGAAACCATAACACCGTACACGGACCCGGCCGAGTTGTACAGGGTCATTACGGTCTTCCACTCTGCCGAAGAACCATACAAAATCATTTGCTGTTAGGAAGTTTCTCATCTTCCACCTTCTCTACATACTTTAGAAAACTCAGAAGACCATTCTTTAGAGTTTCTTTTGTTTTTTCTTTTTCATCTACATAATCAGTTAGATGATTAAAGGACTCCGAAGATTTTCTTTCTTCCTTTAGTGGCTTTTTTCTTAGCCTTTGGCTTTGGTGCTTCATCTTCTACAACTTCCTCAGTAGGTTGAACTTCTGGTTCTACAATCTCTTGAAGAAACTGTTTCTGCATCTGCTTTTCTCTATTAGAACCTGGCAATGGCATATCTACACTCCTTATAGTTTTGGTTCATCGATTGCTTTTAGTGCTGTGTCAGGAACATTATCTGTAATCCAGTCATAGATTTGTTTCTGAACAGCACTTTCGTTTCTAAATCTTTTGCCTTCTTTTTTCAGATTCACATATGTGAAATCCTTGACGATAATCCCACCAGCACTTGTCTTGATAGGCTTACCGTCTTTGTCTGTCCAAGGTATCGTGTTCTCTCTGTTATTCAAAATAACATTGACAGCACCATTGATACCTCTTGGTAGTTTACCTTGAATGATCTGTGACATGGTTTTAGCCGCACCTTCATGCGTCTTTAGAAGAATATCTCCAGGCACGACTCGTTCTCTACCAGCATTATTTTTAACAGCAGTATGATAGTTTGTCAATACCCAAGTTACATGAATGTCTTCTGGTTTATAACCAATCTTTTTTAGTTGCGGTAGAACTTCTGTGATATCAGCAATCTCTTTCAGTGTGATATCGAAAATGATATTTGGTAGAGTTCCTTTTGAAGCCGCACCAGAACGAACAAGATCATCAAGCATTACCTTAAGTGTGTTGTCTTTGATGTTTGCTCTCTTGACAAACATATGTAACTTGAAAACGTCTTTTGGTTGCTTTAGGTTGAGACCACGAACTTCTGGATATTTACCTTTCAGTTCATCGATCTTCATGAATGCTTTCTTCCACTCATCTACATCACGAATCTTAAACTTTTCACCTTCCATAAAGTTCTGAATCGCAAAACCTTTGCCAGAGCCAGCACCACCGGCTAGAAATACAACCTGTCCGTATCTCTTACCTTGATTATACATAATCAGTTTTTCGTCAAGTTGTTGAAACAACTTCTGTGTAAAATATTCTTGTAGTCCTAGTATCATTTCTTAAATCCTGTGTCTTTGATACACTCGATTACTGTTACATGAGTTCTCTTATCAAATTTATGTCTCAAAGATGTGATAAGATGTCTGCCTGTCATATATTTATCTTCTCGCAATTGTTCCTCTCCAGTACTCATAACTGGAAAACTAAGGAACAGAACATCACCAACATTCAGTGTAGAATTTCCATGAAGTGTGACTTCAAGCACTTTATTGTTCAGATGTGCCGCATAACTTCTTCTGAAAGGCAATGTTCTTTCTAAAGTTTTTGGTAATACATTTTCATTTCTAAAAACAGGCAATTGATCATGTTCAAATCGAGTAGTCATCATGTCAACAACTGCGGTTGACTCTGAACCTCCAGGTATACGAAACTTTTGAAGTTTACTAAACTTTGTATATTGTTTTTTATAGTCATAGTTTCTTACAATATTTTTCTTTCTTAGAGGATCAATTAATATTGTACGAGACGCATAAAGTCCGGATTCAATATTCTCCAGCAAGTTACTATCTTTCACAACCTCATAACGAATAATCTTAAACGCATCTAAGTTAGAGGAATCTTTACCTTGACCGCCTTCAGTGTAGTTTGAGGGCTCCCATTTGTATATTTCTTTATCTTCTTGCTTTACGAGTTCTGACACATTTCTAAAATTATATCCGTTTGTATCTTCATAGAAAGTATACAATGAGGCAATATCATCGCCCTCAGATTCTCTAACTAAAAAGTCGATAGTTTTTTCTACAGATAAATTTGGTATTACATATCTGTGCTTACTTTTAGTTTCATCTACAGTGAGTTTCTTTTTAACATTAAAATTTGCTTCTCTAATATTTGTATAAATCTTTGTAATCAGTTCACTTTCATAAAACTCTTTATGAATACTTTTGATCATATTACTGATAGTATTACCTTTATCACCACCATAACTACGAGAAATCTTTTTATCTGCGATAGAAATTGTTTCTATAGATGCACCAAGCAATACATATGTTTCAATCTTTTCGTCAACACTCTGTCTATTTTCAATACTATGTAAAATAAAAATATGTCTATTTTTAGGAATATTGTCGTCTGGTGTTCTGTATGAAAGAAACAAAAGTTCTGCACCAGTAAAACCGCCTATTTCATCGCCTGCTGGTTTAATGAAATCCATCAAACCTGTTGCATCTGAGATGGCAATCTCACAAGTCATTTCTTTATTGTATAAGTCTTGATATATGTTTACCTCAAGCATCAACTCTGTCAGGTCAAATTGCTGACCTGAACGAGCCATAAGCGTCAAATTGTTGAGTTCAATGTCGCCTGCTTGTCTGTAACCTTCAACGGCCATATTATTCTTCCTGTAGTATTGTCTCTACTTCATCAATGATTTTAGACAGGTATCTGGGTTCTAGTAGGCGAATCTGTTTTTTGTCTTCATTTTTATCCACTTCCCATTCATAAGAAGATACACTTCTACGAAAATTTGGATCTAATGTATTGAATGTAGTCTCATCAACTTGAAGTTCTCTTCTTTCAACCCTAGTGCCATCATTTTTGACAGTTGCTTGCGATAGTATTTTGTAGTATTCTTTTGTGGTGTTTCTTGCAGATGCTATACTACCGTATTTACCAATGATATATCTATCAAAATCTTTGCTAAATAACGGCCAGTCATAAAAAGGATCAATTATATTATTGAAGAGTAGAATGACCCAAGCATATTTTGAATTACCATAATACTTCTCGGCAATTACATCAGGTCTATCACCTTCTTGTATACTATACTCATAAAAAACATCTGTTCTTTGTCTTAGAGTATCTTTTACTTTAAATCTACGAAGGATATTGGTAACCTCTGTTGGTCTACCAGTGTTTCTTAGATCGTGCAGTGTTGTTGGAAAATATGAAAAGTAATTAGACATAACTTAAATCTCTGTTGGTCTTCCGGCTTCATCTAGATTATCTGATGCATATTCAATTTCATCGAAACCTTCTCTTGTAAGAATACGAGTTTCTTGGAAAGTCATTGAGATATTAATAGATACTGGTGCGCCTGTGGTTTCAAAGAATGTTGGTATACTTTCGCCGTTATAATTAACCGAAAAGTCTGTAAGAACGGATGTACCAATATCAAAAAGATATGATGAAAGTTTTTCGCTAAATTCAATTCTAAATTCATCAGGATATACAAATGCGAAACCTGCTCTTTCTGTACCAAATTTATATGAAGGTAACATATGAAATCTTAACAAGTTGATAAGTTCTTTTAGTCTGTCACTCTCTTCTTGATTTTTTGCAACAAATTTGTATTGAAATTGATGTGTTCTAAAATCAACACCCTTGAAGACTACAGCCATATGTGGATTGATTGCTAGACCTTCATCTTGTAGTAAACCAGTAATTACACTTTCAACAGGATTCGCACCAACAATAGCACCAAGAGGCCCAGCCGCTCCTATAGCACCTGCAAAAACAGCACCACCTATTGCCACTGCCGCTGTTTTAGAAACTGCATCACTTGTGTCATTTTTAAATGCATTTTTTGCGGCCGTTACTTTTTCACCAACAAAATCTGAGATTGAACTGAACGCCGCACCAATTTCAGCACCTCCCATTGAACCTTGAGCCATAGAGCCAAGGGCGCCTAGTGAAGTGTTTTCATATCCTGCTTTATATTCTACTTGAAGGTTTGCTGGAATAGGTAAAACAATGCTACGAATGATACGATCTGTGCCTTCATTTTTTTGACTCGGTCTTCTTCTTTCAATTACATTGTAAATCATATAATGTTCATCATCTAAATCTAAAGGAAAAACGATAGGTCGGTTTGTCTTTCCTCCATTGGGTCTATATAAAGAAGCAAGTGGACCTCTAACTCTACTATTTTGAACCTTACGATTAAGTTTTTCTCTAAATGAAAAATTACCAGATATACCGTTAGGTCCAGCAGAGATTGAGAAAGCGCCAGTTCCGCCAGAAGGATCAAGTGTTCCTGATGCTGTAACTTGACTGCCTCTTACATTTATGCTTGGTTTCTTTATTATTGACATCTAAATATCCATATGGCTTATAAAGGTAAATTTCGTCCTAAGTTTCCACAAAAATATCGTGGCGATCCTACAAACATTATTTATCGTTCTTTGTGGGAACGAAACTGTATGCGCTATTTTGATCAGAATCCAAATGTTTTGAAGTGGAGTTCTGAAGAAGTAATAGTGCCATACAAATCACCTATTGACGGCAGATACCATCGTTATTTTCCAGACTTTCTCATTCGTGTTAAGAACAAAGAAGGTAAACTGGAGACTATTATGATTGAGGTGAAACCTTCTAAGGAAACAAAAGAACCAAAACCACAAAAGCGTCTTACTAAGAAGTATTTATACGAAGTAAAGACATGGGGTATAAATAAGAGTAAATGGGAAGCCGCTATTGAGTTCTGTAAAGACAGAAAGTGGAAGTTTATGATCATTACAGAAAAAGAACTAGGGATTAAATACTAATGGCAACTGTATTTGACGATCTTTTGCTGAGAGGTGTTCGTGCTGGTGAAGTTCCAGCACGACAAGAAGCCTCTAGAGATTGGTTTCGTAATCAAGCAAGACAATCGAGAACCACACCTTCTGCTGTCTCTAAAGATAGAGATAGACTTAAAAATCGTGCGGCAGTAGGTCATATGTATTTCTTTTTCTATGATCCGAAAGGTAAAAAAGATTTGCCTTACTATGATAGATTTCCACTCATATTCAAAGTTGCGAATACAAGTGATGGTTTTTATGGTATCAATCTACACTATTTACCATACAGACTCAGAGCAAAACTTATGGATTCTCTTTATGATATAGTAAACAATCGTAGATATGATGAAAGCACCAGATTGAGATTATCCTATGATTTATTGAATGGTGCGTCTAAATATAGATACTTTAAACCAACATTTAAAAAATATCTAAATGCTCATGTTCGTTCAAGATTTGTAAAGATTGATTCGACAGAATGGGATATCGCATTATTCCTTCCAGTAGAAAGATTTGAGAAAGCAAGAAAGACAACGGTATGGGCAGACAGTAGGAAGATGATAACATGACACTCAATGTCCAAAACCTTGTTGCATCACTCAACAAAAGCGGCATCGCAAAAGCATCTCATTTTGAAGTTCAGATCACTGGTGTTGGTGAATCGGATCTTGAAAGAGATATGATGATTCGTTGCGATAGTGTTGAACTTCCAGGCCGAACAGTAACAACGACTGAATATCGTATCTACGGGCATATAAGAAAAATACCATATGGTTCACTAGTAGGTGATGCTAACTTGACATTTCTTCTCAGTGAAGATATGAGAGAAAAGGAATATTTTGAGAACTGGGTGAATGTTATTTCTGGTTCAAACTCTTTTGGAACAGGCAACGGAAAATACAATGTCGAATATTATGACACCATCACAGGAACATTGAACATTCGTCAGTATGGAGAAGCAGGTCAACTAAACAGTATACATACTCTATTAGAAGCATATCCTATCAACATAGGGCCTGTTGGTATGTCATGGGGTGATGATGCTCCAGCAAAACTGACTGTGACAATGGCTTACAGAGATTATAAAGTTGTATTCAATCGTTCAGATCAACCTGGCTTGGGTGCTTCTTTTGGATTCTCATTTGGACCTGGCGGACTTGCGGCTTCAGCAAGAGTGCCTGGTCTTGGAAATATATCAGCACAGAGTGGACTCGGTGCAACTGGTACAGTGAATACACCATTTGGTGCTATCAGATTATAATTTTATAGGAGTAAATTATGGCCTTACCTAAAATCTCTACACCAGAGTTTTTTGATGCGATTCCTTCCACAAAAGAAGAAATCAAATATCGTCCTTTTCTAGTCGGTGAAGAGAAAGTTCTTCTCATTGCACTTGAAGGACAAGACAACAAAGAAATTTCAAACGCAATTGTAAACCTACTTAAAAATTGTATTGTGAATGATATTGACATCGATAAATTGTCAACCTTTGATATCGAATATCTTTTTCTAAAAGTTAGAGGTAAATCTGTTGGTGAAGTTATCAACGCAAGTGTAGGTCATACTGGCGAAACTGAATGTAAACATAAAACAGAAATTCAAATTAATCTAGATGACATTAAGGTCAAGGGTGAAGTAAAAGATACAAATATTATGCTAACTGATGATGTTGGTGTAAAACTAAAATATCCAACACTTGATATTATTTTGAAAATGGAAGGTGAAGATACCAATTCACTATTTCGTATGATTTGTGATTGTATAGAATATGTTTATGATAAAGATCAAATTTACAATGAATTTACTGATAAAGAAATTGAAGAATGGGTTAATGGTTTAAATCAAGCACAATTTAGACACATCTCTTCTTTCTTTGAAGGTATGCCAAAATTATCACACACAGTAGAATGGAAATGTGCTAAGTGTGGTGAAAATGATGAGATGCTAGTGGAGGGTCTGCAAAGTTTTTTTACCTTGCAATGATACATGATTCACTGACGAATATGTATCATATGAACTTTGCACTTATGCAACATCATAAATATTCATTGAATGAACTTGATAGTATGATTCCTTTTGAAAGGAATATCTATGTGACTTTGCTAAAACAATATCTCGAAGAAGAAGAAGAAAGACAAAAAGCAAGAAAGAGGTAAGTCACATGGCTGAAGAAAACAAGAAGACTATTGATGCGGCTGCTGTCGAAGGCATGGACGCAAATGGTGATGGTCACATCTCAAAAGAAGAAATGGAGATGCATTTGGAATTTAAGAGAAAAGAACTAGAAGATAAAGATGCACAGAGAGATGCTATTCGTAAGATGGCATGGTTCTCTCTTATTGGTCTATTGATTTATCCAATAGGCATTGCTTTAACTTCTATTCTAGGTCTTGACCAAGCATCAGAGTTGATTGCAGACATTGCACCAACATACTTTGCATCTATTGCAGTTCTAGTATCTGCTTTCTTTGGTGCAGATGCTATTGCAAATAAGAAGAAGTAGGAATAATCCATGGCTGAATTGCCTGACATTAATGAACAGATTGGTAAAGAGCAGATAAACGCTGCCACCGATAATAGACAAAGACTACAAAAAAGTCTACGAGCAGGTCTTTTGAATGTTGTCAAGTCTGTTGATAGTATGCATAACACTTTGCGTGATTTGTATGAAATGCAAAAAGCAGGGTGGGATGCACAGGCATCGCAGGCTGGCTTGGATTTGGAAGCCGCTAGAGAAGCATCTAGAAGTGTTGGTCTTGGTGGTGCAGGTGGTGATGGTGATGTGACCGTCAATGGTGATGTTGTTGTTGATGCTAAAAAGGGTGGACTCCTTTCTGGACTAGGTAAAAAACTTGGCGGTATAATCGGTGGACTTGCTTCTAGTGCCGGAATAGGTGCTGGTGCTTTCTTAGCAGGTGCAGGTATACTTGCAGGTGGCGCAGGCTATCTACTCAACGCACTGAATGATTTAGACGGTGCCAATATTAAAAAACAAGTTGTCACTCTTCTTAGTATTGGTGACGAGTTTGAAGGTGGCAACTGGGAGTTTCTGAAAAAGGGTGGAGCATTCTTACTTGCTATGACAGGTATCGGTCTCGGTCTGGCAGTATTTGGAATCGGATCATCTATTGCTGGTATGGGAGATGCGCTGAATACTTTTGCTAATGCAGCTTGGGCAGATAGTATTAAGGCGAATGTAATTACTCTTTTATCTATATCTGATGCATTGGGTGGTGCTGTGGCATTCATTGGCGATA
>Ga0099849_1000169_pt1 | contig 28221 bp, 18 predicted proteins | sample CB_VirMetaG_4_FD_78177 | JGI IMG/M metagenome (GOLD analysis project Ga0099849, IMG submission 78177) | Freshwater to marine saline gradient viral communities from Chesapeake Bay - CB_1508_1M Viral MetaG | ecosystem: Environmental > Aquatic > Marine > Coastal | place: USA: Chesapeake Bay... | reverse complement strand
TCGAAAATATTACTGAAGGTACAGCTGATGTAGGTAATGTTGCACAAGCTTTAACAGGTACTCTTTTTGGTGGACTTACAGATGCATTAAATAATTTTACAGAAATGAGTGAGGGCAGTTTTCAATTACAAGAAGGTTACTTTGATGTTAATACATTAAATGTTAATGGTACAAATGCAAATGATTTTACAGTACCAGAAGGAAAAACTAAAGCTGTTTTAACTAACGATGGGTTTATAATACCTTCAGTAAATGACACTGTGAGTGGTGTTGATTTAACCGCTGGAGCTAGAGGAGCAAATTTAGGTTCATTAGTTAATAATACAACAAATATGCCAGAAAAAAATATTAAGGTAGAGTTTACAGGGTTGCCTACAAAAATACCAATTGAATTAAATGGAATAAACATGGGTGATTTCAATTGGAGAGGATTAATAGGTGATTCTTTATTTATGCAGAATTTAAAAGCTACATTAATTGAGACTAATTTAACTACAGCTCCCGATATGAACAATGAAAGAGAATTAGCTAGATACGCAAATTTGAATAGGTATCCAAATATGGGTATGAATAGTTAATAATTTTTTTTCGAATATTTATAGTAAAATAAAGAATTATGCCGGGTTCTCCACAAAATAACAATTTTTCACAATTAAGTTTTTCGGGTACTAAAGCTCTAAGAGATTTATTATTAACCAAAAATTTACCAAATCCAGAAGGAATAGGACCATATGGCACATATAATAATTCAACATATTCTGTTACATCTTTAAGTGTTAAAGACGTTATAGACCAACCAAGTGTTGAAGAAAATTCTGAGATGTTTTTAGATAAACTTTATTTAAATAACGCTTATGGTCCAAAAGGTGGTTATTCAAATTTTATAAACATATATACTACTAGTCAAGGTGTAGCTAAAGTAAATGAAGGTGAATACCCTAATTTTACAGCACCAGAAACTGGAGCTGGTTTATTTGGTGAAAATCCATTTAGAACAGTAGGAAGATATTATTCACCAATAGATATACTATTAGGTGTATCAGCTGAAGGTTTATTATCACAAACATTATTACAAGATAGTCCATTACAACAAGCTGCAGCAATACAATTAAGAAGTGAATTTCAAGAACGGATAGCTCAAGAATTATATCAAGAAACCATAGGCAGACTAAGTTTTGTTGATGCTTTACAAGACCCAATAGACGCTTTAGATATTGTAACTGGTAGACAACCATTAATTCAAAGAGATAATACAATAACACAACCTAAATCAATTGTAGGTCAAGGATTAGATTTTGTATCAAGAATTACCGGAGTTTATGTACCTTATTCTTATATTCCTGGTGATTACTTTGAACTTGAACCACCTAGAGGTTCAAGTGGAGTTGAAAAAGTTATTTCAGATATTACGGGTATATTAGGAAGTTTAATAGGAATACCAAGAAGAAGACAATCACCATCACAAAGATTTTTAGAGTATACTGGTAATGGTACTAAATCCAGGTTATTTAAAGCTATTAGATATAATAAATATGGTCCACAATATGGTGAGGGTGCAGAAGCACAGACAGCTATAGGTGTTGGATTTGGTGAAGCTATAGATTTTATAGGTGGTGGAATATTAGGTTTTGGTAATTTCCCACCTAACCCACCACAGTATGTTGGTGGACCTAGAAATAGGATTGTTGATATGACAAGTCCACCAGAAAACACATATGCTGGTAAAAATTATGTTCCGATATTTGGACCAGACGCAGTATCTAAAGAATTTGACCAAAACGATTATGATTTTGGTATGAAAGGTAGGACCTATACTAATCAAGGTGACACGGCGGCTGGTTTTACTTGGTATACTAATAAAACACCTGGTGGTGGTTTTCTAAACAGTATTCCATCTTTATTTAATAATAATGCAAATAACAATAGAGTAGGTCCACAAGAACCTGGTGCAACACAAGGACCAGAAGGGTCAACAGACAATACTACTAGATATCAAACACCAAATAATTACGATAGGACAAAATCATCAAACTATTCATTTAGAGAAGATAGTTTGATGGATGTAACACAACAAATTATTGATTCAGTACCAAAAGGTGGAGCGGCTTTAAAGTCAGTTTCACACGCTATGAACCAAGTTAGTAAAGTATTTAATGATGGGTATAAAGAATTGACTAAAGGTTCTAGAGTTAGAAGATTTGTAAATACAGACCCAACAAGTGGAAATGGTGTTGAAGAAGCAAGAGAATACTGTAGAGTATGGACTAAAGACGTACCTTATTACACTTATGATAGAATGGTTAGATTTAATACTAACCACAGAAAAGAAACTTATTCTGTTTTAGATAGTCCGTTTAATTTAAATATAGCTCCACATAGAACTGATGAATCTGGAAAAGGTTCAAGTAATATTGTTGATGGTAAAGTTAAAAAATATATGTTCTCAATAGAGAACTTAGCTTGGAGAACTAGTGGTGAACCTGGATTTACATATGATGATTTACCATCGTGTGAAAAAGGTCCGAATGGGGGTAGAATTATGTGGTTTCCACCTTATGATTTAAGTGTTGATGAATCTAGTAATGCTAATTGGACTGAAAACACATTTTTAGGTAGACCAGAACCAATATATACTTACAATAGTACAAATAGAACTGGTAGTTTAAGATTTAAAATAGTTGTTGACCACCCAAGTATTCTTAATTTATTAGTTAGGAAAGAATTAGAAAAATTAGGACCAGAACAAACTGACGCTATAGTAGATTCATTTTTTGCTGGGTGTAAAAGATATGATATATTTGATTTAGCTAGGAAATGGAAACAATTTTCAGTTAATGAGTTACAATCTTTAAACGAACAACTTAACACACCTGGTTTATCAGATAGAGCAACTAGAGAAATTATAAATGAATCAGCGACAGAAGAACCACAAGAAGTAGAGAATGTAACTTTACCAACTCTAGAACCAGGTCTAACATTTTATTTTGATAACGATTATCCAGACCCAAATACATCTAGAATTACATCAACTGTTAGTTATGTTGAATGTGCGGAAGGGAGTATGTCTTCATTTGGACAATATTTAGTACCTGGAGGAACATCATTTCAACCACAAATAGATAGAGCTGTTGATTCACAAAAAGAAGGATTAAGTAATTTTTTCAATGATGTAGCTTATAATGAATATCAAGATGTTTGGCCTAAATTTGCTAGGGACTTAAAAACAATATTAGATTCGGGATTACATACTGTTACATTGAGTTTTAATGGTTCAGCTAGTTCTATCGCTACTAATGAATATAACAAAAAATTATCACAAAGAAGATTAGATTCTGTGAAACAAATGTTTAAAAACTATCAAATAGATGGGAAAAATGCATTTTCAGCTTACATTGATAGTGGTGATTTAAATATACCAGATGGTCAAGCTTTAGGTGAAGAATTTTGTAATAATGTTTTATATTCTGCGACAACTGGAACTGGTGAGGCTGGAGAAGTTGGAGCTGTTTATTCTGCTCCAGCAGCTAGTTGTAGATATGTGACAATATCTAACATTGATATGGAAGCTAAACCAAAACCTGAACCAGAACCTGAACCAAAACCACCTATAGATAGAAAAAGAATTAGACCGATATCACAACAAGAAGAATTAAATATTGAAAAAGATAAAAATACTAGAAGAGAAATCGCTAATAAGATATTACAAAAAATGGTTACAGAATGTGATTATTTTGATATGATACAAGAAGAAAATGAATTTATTTATGATTCTTTAAAACAAAAATTTAAATTTTTCCATCCAAGTTTTCATAGTATTACACCCGAAGGTTTAAATAGTAGATTAACTTTTTTAAATCAATGTGTTAGACCTGGTGCTACAATACCAACAGTTGTTGATAGAGGAGGAACTTTAAATAGGTCTGTAGATGCTAAAAATACATCATTTGGTGCACCACCGATATGTGTTTTAAGGGTTGGTGATTTTTATCACACAAAAATAGCTATAGATAATGTTTCTTTTACATACGATAATAATTTATTAGATTTAAATCCTGAAGGTATTGGAGTACAACCTATGATAGCTGCTGTAACTATTAGTTTTAAATATATTGGTGGTCAAGGGTTAAAAGAACCAGTAACACAATTACAAAATGCATTATCATTTAACTTCTTCGCTAATACAGAAGTTTATGATGATAGAGCTGTATTAACTGTAACAGATAAAGACCCAGACGAACAAGCTTGGATACAAGAAAATTCTGATTTAATTAATAATACTGGATTAGATAATCCACAAGGTACAGCTGATGAGGTAGATGAACAAGATACTTCATCTAATGATGGTATTACGATAGGTGATAGAACAAACTCACAAGAAGGTACTAGTGGTCAAACTGGTACTATAAATTATCAAAATAATTGGAATGATTTAAGTGAAGCAGCTTATGAATATATAAGTGGAAGTAACGATTATCTATTTAAATATATTAGTGAACAAAATTACGCTGGATTACAAATTTTCTTTTCTGAAAAACAAATGTATGAAGGTGAATATTATACATCTACATCAACGTCTGGTACTTTTGATACTAATAATGGAAAATTAATTGGTTTTTCAGAGGGTTGGGAAAATAGACTTAGTAACCTTAGTGATACATATAAATCTAAAATAGAAAGTGGTACTACATATATACAAACAATAGCTGATGGACTTACAGAAGCACAAGAAGACGACCTTAAAGATTTCTTATTAGAACAGTTAGAATTTAGTATAGGTGAATACGAATATCAATTTACCCAATTAGATTTAAATTTAAAAACGTTAACATTAAACTATGTTAAGTATGTTAATCAATTAAATGTTGTTAATAGGGGAGCTGACGGTTATGGTGAAAATGGTAAGTGGACAACACTTAAATTGTCTGGTGGGACTGATGTATACCCAACAGCTAATGGGGTTGCACCACCAGATAACACTTTAAAAGAATTGGGTGACGATTACAAATATTTGACAAATTTAGTAACGTGTTACAGTAAAATATATAATGGTGATAGTAGTGATTTAGCTTTAAGTACGGTACTTAATGACGTTGTGAATGCTAAATTAACAACAGAAAACCAATTTGATTTGTCATCAACTGGAACATTAGCTAATAACTTTAGTTCACCATCTAGTTCTTCTCTAGACCCATTTATTATGGAATATATTTTATTTGGAATAGACTTAATGGATGAATCTACTGTTGATTCTTTAGTTACAACAAACATACAACCATTAAAAGATAATAATATAAATTATCCAGGTCCAGCTAATTTTATAACTGAAATGATAGATGTACTTTATCCACCACCACTTACAACACCTTTATGGGTAACTACCTTCCAAAACAAATGTTCTGAATTCATAGCTTTAAATGAAGATTTCTACATGAGAAAATTATTAGATATTAAAGAAGAGTTTGTTGATAAAACAATACCAGAAGGAAAAAATACATTATCACAAGGATTAACACAATTAGTTTATCCTACTGACCTAACAGATTTAAAAGATGATAAAAAACGAGAAATGACTTACGAACAAGTTACAGACCCAACATTAGAATCTTACATAAGAGAAAACGCTAGTCAGAAAAGCTTAGGTCCTACTAGTAGTTTTAATTTAAAATTTTATTAATTATGGCTAGATATTATAATAGATATTCAGATTTTAACGTTAATGGTGAAAATTTAACAATACCATTTCTTAAATTACCATCATTACCTACAGACAAAAAAACTATATATAAAACTAATAGCTCAAGACTAGATAAAATAAGTCAACAATATTATGATAGTCCATATTTTGGTTGGTTAATTTTACAAGCTAATCCACAAGTTGGTGGATTGGAATGGAATATTAAAGATGGTCAAGTATTGATTGTTCCGTATCCTTTAGTAGCTTCTTTGCAAAATTATAAACAAGCGGTGGATGACTATTTCTTTTTTTATGGTAAAAATGTACCAATAAACACTTTTGATGTTCCAAATATTGGTACCACACCAATTACTTATGTGGCACCCGTAAGTACTAACACAACTGGGAGACAAGGTACCATTAATACTAGGTCAAATAATAGTAGTAGTTCTTATTCATCTTCTTTTTAACTATTTAATTAATTATGGCAAATGAAATATCTAATGGTGATAATGTATTAGTTGAATTTTCAGAAAACAATATTTTATTGGTAGACCCAAACAGAGTTTTTGAAGGTGGACGAGTAAAAGATAGATTGGTTAAATCTGAAGAATTGGTAATATATGCTAGTTTAAAAGCTAGAGTGGTACCAAGAAGTAAACTAATAAGTGGTGCCGGTGTAGATAATCAAACACCAGAGGCTTTTATTGATGTTTTTGAAGGTGAAATAAATTTTTTAAAACCACAAGGTAAAGATTATTACACTAGTGATTGGACTGATACACAAACTGGTAAAGGATTTGGTACTGACGCTGGTTCACTAAACCAAAGGATACAAACTAGTACAATAGGAGCTAATGGTCAATTATTATTTAATGAACAAATTAGAAATAAAATTGATTCTGAATCTTTTGGAATTAATAATATTTCAGTCTCATTAAGTAGAGCATTTACTCCAATAGTAAATATAACTTTTACTGATGTAAGAGGACAAACACTTTTTGAACAAGGAGCTAATTCACCATACGCCGCTTTTTTTCAACTACCATATCCATTATTTAAATTAAAATTAAAGGGATATTATGGTAAAGCGGTAGAATACCAACTAATGTTGGAAAAATTTAATGCATCATTTGATTCAACATCAGGAAACTATAATGTAGTTTGTAATTTTAAAGGTAGAGTGACAGCATTATTAGCTGACATTACACTACAAGAAATGAGAGTAGCTCCATATATGTTTTCTAAATCATACCAAATAGAGACTAATGAGGATGAAAAGTCTGATTTTATAACTAGTCGTGGAAGACAAATTTTAAGTCAAGTATATGCTGCTTACAAATCAAAAGGTTTAATTAGTGAAAATTTACCAGATATAACAATAGATGACTTAATACAAAGAGTAAAAGAGTTAGAAAATGATATAGAAAAAAAATTAAAAAGTTATAATTTAGATGCTTTGGATGATATTGAAACTTATGATAAAAGTTCAACATTATATAGAAATAAAATATTAACTTCTGGTGGTTGGAGGTCAACATATATTGATACAGATATAAATTCAGTTAGTGGTCCACAAGTTGATATATCTACAGACGTAGTATATTACCAATTTAAAAAACAATATAGGGATAATCCAGTAAAACAAAAAGAAGCTTTCGAAAATATAAAAAAAAGAATAAAAGAAGGTAATGAATCTTTATTAAGAAATAAAACTTTTGGCAATGGAGGTAAACAATCCATACCTGTCGATATAAAATTAGATGATTTTATAACAACACCACCTACAGGCTTTGAAGATAGTACGGGTGATTGGTTTAGGTTTGATATTTTTGAAGATAAAATAGGTAAAATAATAACAGTATTTAATACAAAAAGGACACAAATTGAAAATGAATTAACTTCAGCTGTAAATTCTGTAGTTATAGAATCATTAGGGTTTAATCCAACGATAAGAAATATATTTGCTATATTTATATCACACGCTGACACATTTTTAAGATTGATGGATGAAACACATTCAGAAGCTTTTGCGGTTAGAGATAGTTTAGATAGATTAAATGCTGTTAAAGGACCTGGTAATCCTAGTAGTGTTGATGAAGACGTTATAGTTTACCCTTGGCCACATTATTATATTGAAGAAACTGATGAAAATGGACCACAGTATGTTAGTACTTACCCAGGTTCACCAAAAGTATTAGGTCAAACAAAGGCTTATGATAATATATTGTGGCCAGAAGTTTATTTTGTGGAAGAATTTTTTAAAGCTCAACTTATCAGTAATTCTGATACCAAACCAGAATTTTCAGTTAATAGTGTTGGTGGTAATTGGATACCTATTACATCATTTGAGTTAGGTGAAGAACAAGTTTATATTAATAAATCTGTAGTTCCATTCAATTATGAAATTTGGGATAGGTCTACAGTATTTTCTGTTTTTTCTGGTTTATCAACTAGATTAAAAGAAAATGTTAGTAAAAATGCATTTTACGAATTATCAAAAATAGAGGCTTTTAATATAAAAGAATATTTAAGTGGTTTGCTTGACCTTAATGAATTACTTAAAAATCAAAACTTTAATTACAATACTTATTTAGATTATTTACAAGAAATATCACCATTAAACAATTACCAACTATTAATAAGAGACCAATTTAATACACCATATATTAGGACTAAAGTAAATGATTCTAGTTTTACATTGACACCTTTTAACGAATTTAAAAATTTAACTTATCAATTAAATGATGGTGACATACAAGAAACTTTGGATAAATTAAATTCTGTTTTAATTTCTGGAAACATTAGAAATGAAAATATTTTGGAAACTTTTCCTTTTTCACATTTTGTTTCAACATCACCAAACACATCTTGGACTGTAAATAATTTAGCTGCTGGTATAGATATATCTAGTTATGAAAATTTAAATAATATTTCACAAAGTATTAATTACCAAGCAGACCAAAAAGTTTTCGCTTCAATAATACCAAATAATGCAACATCTTTAGTTGTAGAAAACATACAATTTTACACTGATGGTGATTGGGCAACAAAAACAGCATTAACAGAATTATCTAATAAGGTACAAGATAGGTTTGTTAATAATCAAAATACTAGAAATTCTTGGGAAACTTTTTATGGTACGGTACAATATCAGGAGGGAACAGAATACGTGTGTAATCAAAACTTAATTACAACAGAAGGTAATTTAGAATATGGTAATGATTACAATGGTAAGATTTTTTCTAAACAAATAACTTCATTATTGAATACACCTTATTTTATTAATAGTTTAGTTGAAGGTGTTTCTAACGAAATTAATAATGTTGATAATCCATATAAATCAGCGGCTTACTTATTTTTGAATTCATTACCACTACCAACTTTAAGAGAAAAAACATTATTAACGAATCAATCAACCTATAATATATATGGTGATTATATAGCTAAAACGTTAAATCAAGTATCTGCAGTACACCCATTACCTAGTGCTTGGATTTTAAAATATGGTGCTATATGGCATAGATATAAAGAATTCATTGACAATGGTAATGATTTTTTAAGTGACGTATGGGATAATTTTGATGCTAATACATACTTCAACAATACAAATGGTTTAGGGTACACGTATGATTTAAATGTGGGAGTTAATAATGCATTAATTAGTTTTGGTGGACAATGGTCTCCAGCACCAACCACAGACCAATTAAATTTAGGGTTTTATCCAGAACTAAATAACTATATTTATTATTTTGTAACTGGTGAACTTTTGTATGATGGTTTAAATATTAGTGGTTTCCCAATAACAGATAATCAAATTAATCAATTAATATTACAAGAATCTTTATATTTAAAAAACGCTGAAGAACTTACAATAACTTCAATAGATACGGACCCAATACAAACAAAAGCTAATTTATGGTTTAATTATTATGACTTAACTAGAGAAGGTTATTTAAGTGGGTATACAACAGCTCAATATTTATTATTTCCATGTGAGGGAGGTATGAAAAAATCACAATTAGAATTTGAAGTTGAAAGTCCGTATTATTTAAAAAATAATCAAAATGTGACTAATGGTGCTGTTAGATTAGTTTGGGGATTATCAAATTATGGTTATTTTGAACATAAACCAAATACATTACCTAGACCAGACCAATATTTAAAAAGAATATTAAGTGACCAAGAAGAACAGTTGTCTTTTGACATTGTAAATAATGAAGAGTATGCTTCAATAGAAGAACTTTTTGATATATTTACACCAGAAATATTAGATAGGTTTGAAGAATATTTTTTAAACTTTACAAAATATTTTGACCCAGACCCACAGGTATTTTATGATGAGGAAGATATTATGTCTTTGAACTTTCAAAAATTATTAAGAGAATTTTTAAAGATAGACCAAGATAAAGTTAATACAACACAAAGTAACACACAGTTAAGTTATAATTTAGGTAAAACACAGTTGGATAAAATAAATGTGACACTAAGACAATTCTTAGCACACCAAACTGCTTTTAATTTCTATAACCCTAAAGATGTGAATATATTAGTATTTAAGAGTATAGCACCTTCTTCGGGAGCTACACAATATATTAATTTTGGAAACTATCAAGGAAATTTACCACCAGATATTTCATTAACTCAATCAACCACATTATATCCGAATGAATGGAAAGAATTAAGAAAAAATGTTGGGTTTTATAGTGATTCATTATCTTCGGGTTATACTTTAAATTTAATATATAATGATGCTGGAAATTATGTTACTGAATTTTTTAGAGAGTTTAATATAGATTTTAATGTTACTAATATTAAAAATTTAAGAAAAATTATAAGAATGTATGTGACAGCTAGAATAGAAGCTGGAGCTGACCAAAATATCGATAATAGAGAATTCTTACAAAGGATTAAAACAGAAGTTATTGAGTCATGGGAATTTAGTCAGTTTGACTATCTAAATCAATTATTCATACAACTTCAAAAAGTTCTACCAGAGACCACAGAAACAGAAATAGAAGAGTTTACTAATAATTCAACATATGAAAGTGATGAAAATAAGTTGGAACAATATCAAGTATTTAAAACATTAAATGATAAATGGGTTAGTGGTGAAGAATTCAGTAACAAATACTTATTCGAAGATTTTCTATTTTATGATGTTGCAAATAGAGATGTGGGAGATAAAGCAATTATTACTACTGATGCTATCATGAGTTTTGGTAGTCCTAACAATGCAAAAGCAAGTTTATTAACAATTATAGGTTCTTTGTTACAAGGTAATTTCTTTAATTTTATGGGTATGCCTAGTTACATCAATTTTTACGGTATGACATCCCAAGGAGATACCCCTATACCAAAGTTAAGTACTCAAGATGAAGCTGATGCAATTTTTGGTACTCATTTGGAAGTGGATAGTTTGGATTCTGGACCTAAATTTTTATGTCAGTATGTAGGACCACCATCTACACAACTTGGTGGTGAATTAAGTAAAAAAAGTAAGTATGAAAACGATTCATTTTTATTAGGCAGGACTGCACAAAATCCTTTATTGTCTACAAATTATGACCCACAAAAAAATAATAAAGTAGTTGCGTTTGCGGTTGATTTTGGAATACAAAGTCAAGGAATTTTTAAAGGAATAACTTTAGACCAAAGTCAATTTAAAAATACTTCAGAATCATTTGCTGTTACAGAGTCTATGGCTCAATCAGCTAATGATAAAAGTATTTTAACTCAAGGATTAAGTTTATTTAACATATATAAAACTAGGTCTTATACTTGTAAAATAGAAGCTATGGGAAATGTATGTATACAACCAACCATGTATTTTTCACTTAGACATATACCTATGTTTAGTGGTCCATATTTAATTTTAGATGTAGAACACAATATACAACCAAATACAATGACAACTACGTTTACTGGTGTTAGAGTACCATTTCACAAAATGCCTGAAATAACACAATTAGTAGCTAAGGTTAATCAAACATTTTTAAATAAAGTAAGGAAAAAAGTTAAAGAAGAAAAAGCGATACAAAGACAAGGTGGTTTTGAACCAGAAAGCACCACAGAAAGTGAATCAGTTAAAAGCGGTAATTCTAATTTTAGAGGTAGAGATGACGATAAACTAGATTATATTATTATTCATGTTACCGCTGGAATAAACTATGGTAATGACCCAGTTTCCACAATAAATCAACAACATATAAATAGAGGATTTGCTGGTATTGGTTATCATTTTTTAATTGGTAGAGGAGCTGAAGGAAATGATAATAGTCCAGAAGGTACTTTGTATGGTGCTAGACCAGATAATAAAATTGGTGCTCACACTTTGGGACATAATAGTAGGTCTTTAGCTGTTAGTATGATAGCGAATTGTGATAAAATAGGTGTGTATGGTAAAGATGAAGGAGGTGACCATCCAACTAGAATACAAAAAGAAACACTGGAATGGACATTATTGTGGTTATTATTTAAAACAGGATTACTTAAAATGGGTAATAATATGTCAGTTATTGTTAAAACAAGAGAATCAGACGTTGAAGTTACTAACCCAAAAGTTTTGGACAATACTGGTGGTATAGGCTCAGATTTATGGATGAATATTTTAAAAGGACATAATGAATTTGCTAACAAAAGGTGTCCTTGTTTTAGAGTAGAAAGAACTTTAAGTGATACAAGTCCTGGTAGTTTAATGAGTAAACTAAGAGTTAAACTAAAAAAAGCTTTGGAAGATAGTAGCTTTACACCAGGTCCAGATTATGGGCAAACATCAATGATTAGGTATTTTTCTAAAAAAGCTAAAGAAAAAGGTTGGGTACCAAGTCCATGGTCAACATCTACTGGACAATTCGGTGGAAGAGATTTAGCTGTAAACTAAAACAGAGATTTAGTAATGTCGTAATATTTATAAATAAAACGTTATTATTATGGAAAATATTGAAAAAAATTTAGATAATTATTTAGGAATCAAAAAACCTATCTCTAGTACTGTTTATAAAAAAGAAATGAAAACTGAGGAAGGGTTTGAAGAAGTATGTGATATGCAAACTGGAGAATGTAAAACAATTAAAACAAAAGACGGACTTATCGAAAGAGTTAATAAAAGAATGATTACTGAAGACGGTAGGAGTTTATTAATGGGATAAAAAAATAAAAAATGGCTCGTATAAAAAAAATAGAAAACATTTTATCTGAAGAATTAAAAAGATTCAACCAAATAGGTAGTTACGTAAAACAATTGGATGAACAATTTTTAGGTTTTGCTGGTGGAAGCTTTGAATTATCTGAACAAGAGGAGGGTGAAGAAGAAGTTGAAACTGAGGGTGGTGAAACAAATGTGGAAACTGATGATTTAACATTAGATGATACAGATACAACAGAAGATGAGTTGAGTTTAGATGACACAACGGAAGATGATTTATCTATGGATACTGATGTTACAACAGATGTTAGTGGAAATACTGAAGAAATTGATGTTACAGACATTGTAAAAATGACAAAAGAAACTGGTGAAAAAACTTCAGACTTGGAAAGTAGTGTTAATAATCAAAAAGATAGTATAGATTCATTAATAGATAAGTTAGATGATTTAGAAAATAAATTAAACTATATGGATAAACTAATGGCTTCCATTGGTAATTTAGAAGATAAAATAGAAGAATTTAGACCACAAACACCAGAAGAAAAATTAGAATTACGTTATTTAGATAGTGGACCATTTAATCAATCACCAAAAAAATACTGGGAAGAAAAAAAAGGTGAATTAAAAAAACAAAAAGACAAACATGATTATGTATTAACTTCTGATGATGTTGAAGATTATAATGATAGTGATATTAAAAATAGTTGGGTATACAATCCAGACGAAGATTAGTTAAAAATAATATAATAAATTTAAGGGGGGAGGTTCATTGACTTCCCCTTTTTTATTTGTTATAATTAGGTATATAAATTTAATTAACAAAAAAAAATAAAAATGAGTAGTTTAGACGCAATTTTAAAACAATACGAAGAGGGACAATCAGATAATAATACACCTAAAGTTAGTATTAGTAGAGAAGAAAGACTTAAAAAGTATTTCGCTACTTATCTACCTAAAGGTGAAAAAGAAGGTGAGAAAACTATTAGAATCGTACCAACAAGTGACGGTAGTTCACCATTTAAAGAAGTGTTCTTTCATGAAGTACAAGTAGATGGACAATGGGTTAAATTAATGGACCCAGGTAAAAATGGTGATGGTTCACCAACTGGTGAAAGAAGCCCATTAAATGAAGTTGAAGAGGCATTAAGGATGACTGGCAATCAAAAAGACAAAGAAATTGCTAGACAATATCGTTCTAAGAAATTTTACATTGTTAAAATTATTGACCGTGACGCTGAAGAAGATGGTGTTAAATTCTGGAGATTTAAATGGAATTATAAAGGTGACGGAATCATGGATAAAATCATCCCAATTTTCCAAAAAAGAGGAGATATTACAGATGCTGTTGAAGGTAGAGATTTAACATTAATGTTGAAATCAATTCCATTACCTAATGGTAAAGGAAACTATACTGTTGTTTCTATGGTGATGGCTGAGGACCCAAGTCCGTTGTCTACAGATGAAAACACAGCTAAAGAATGGTTAAGTAATTCTGAAACATATAAAGATGTTTATTCACAAAAACCAGTTGAGTATTTAGAAGCTATTGCTAGAGGAGAAACCCCAACATGGGATAGTGATTTGAAAAAATATGTTTATGGTGACTCAGAAAGTACTATAGAGTTTGGAGACAATTCAAATCAAACACAAAATGTAGGTAACTTTGACCCACAGGCTGACCAAGATGTTGATGAAGAATTACCTTTCTAAAATTAAATTATAATGGCAATTAAGAAAAAAAGTTTTAAAGACGTTAAAGGTAAATTTTCTAAAAAAGCTTCCTTCAAACCAGACAGGTTTTTTGATTTGGGGGAAGCGTTTTTAGACGCTACTGGAATACCAGGACCTTCCATGGGACATATAAATATGTTTCTTGGTCATTCTGATACTGGAAAAACTACAGCTTTAGTTAAAACAGCTGTTGATGCTCAAAAGAAAGGTATCTTACCGGTATTCATTATAACTGAACAAAAATGGGATTTTGACCATGCTAAATTAATGGGTCTTGATTGTGAGTTAACCGAGGAAGGAGATTGGGACGGTTTTTTCTTATTCAATAACGATTTTCAATATATTGAACAAATCACTGATTATATAAATGATTTGTTAGATGCACAAGAAAAAGGTGAATTAGAATATGATTTGGTTTTCCTTTGGGATTCAGTTGGTTCTGTTCCATGTAAAATGACTTTTGATGGTAAAGGTGGAAAACAGCATAACGCTAGTGTATTATCTGATAAAATTGGTATGGGGATAAACCAAAGAATTACTGGTTCTAGAAAAACTAGTTCAACATATTTAAATAGTTTAATTACGGTAAATCAACCGTGGGTTGAACTACCAGATAACCCATTCTCACAACCTAAAATTAAAGCTAAAGGAGGTGAATCACTTTGGTTAAACTCCACATTAGTATTTTTGTTTGGGAATCAAAAAAATGCTGGAACATCTAAAATAACAGCAACAAAAGATAAAAGAAAAGTAAAATTCGCTACACGTACTAAAATATCTATTATGAAAAACCACGTAAATGGTTTGGGTTATGAAGATGGTAAAATTTTAGTTACACCACACGGTTTTTTAAAAGGTAAAGATGCTAGCGAAGAAAAAAAATCAATAGAAGATTATAAATCTGAAAACTCTGATTATTGGAAAAACATAATTGGCTCTGACGGTGATTATAATTTAGCTGTCGAAGACACAGGAGAAATATTTTAAATTAAAAAAAATGGCAAAAGTAGAAAAAGGAAACAAAATTAAAGTTCATTACGTTGGAACTTTAAATAACGGTGAAAAATTTGATAGTTCACATGATAGAGGACAAACTTTAGATTTTGAAGTTGGCAGTGGACAAATGATTAAAGGATTTGATGAAGGAGTTATTGGTATGGAAGTAGGTGAAAGTAAAACACTACAATTAAAACCAGAAGATGCTTATGGTTTAAGAAATGAAGAAGCTCAAACGGAAGTACCAAGAGAGGCTTTACCACAAGATTTTAATCCACAAATTGGTGAAACAGTACAAGGACAAACTGTCGATGGAAGACCAATTCTAGCTAAAGTTAAAGAGTTATTAGAAGACAAAGTAATTTTAGATTTAAATCATCCACTAGCGGGTGAAGAATTGAATTTCCAAGTAGATTTAGTAGAGATAGAAAAATAGTATTTAACCACATAAATAACCAAAATGTTAAAGACATTAGTTGTCGATGGTAATAGTATATTACAAACAGGATTTCATGGTGTAAAAGATTTTTACCATAATGATAAACATTTTGGTGCTATTTTTTATTTCTTAAACACACTCAAAAAAAATCTAGAAAATGAGTCGTATGATAAAGTAGTTGTTTTTTGGGACGGAAGAAAAAACTACAAATATAGAAGAGACTTATATCCAACCTATAAGGTAAATCGTAAAAAAAGATTAGATAAAGATAAGACTGATGATATGTTCCGTCAAAAAAATAGGATATCACAGTATCTAGAAGAATTATTTGTTAGACAAGGTGAGTACGATAATTGTGAAGCTGATGACTGCATCGCATATTATTGTACTCATTCTAAAAATGAAATAAAAACAGTGTTAACAAATGATAAAGACCTATTACAATTAGTTGATGATAATGTTAATGTATTACTAAATACAAACGATACACTTATTAGAATTAATGACAAAGTTAGAATAGGAAAATTACCCTTAAATATCCCAACAACAAACATCCCCATAGTTAAAATTTTATTAGGTGATAGAAGTGACAATATCAAAGGAATTATGTATTTTGGTGAAAAGTCTTTAATAAAACATTTTCCAGAGATAGAAAATCAAAAGGTTACTGTAGAAGAAATATTAATTAAGACTAGGAATAAAATTACTGAAGGCAGTAAAGATAGGGGTTTAAAAAACTTATCTAATGGACTTTCAGCGGATGGTAGGAAAGGTGATGAGTTTTTTAAAATTAATAAGAAGATAATAGATTTAAATAATGTTTTTTTAACTGATGAAGCTAAGACTGAAATATTAGATTTGATAAACGAATCTTTAGACCCAGAAGGTAGAGAAAATGAAAATATAGTACAAATGATGAATGAAGATGGGTTGTTCGGTGTACTATCTAAAAAAGATGACAATTGGACATCATTTATTCACCCATTAATTAAAATAAGAAAAAAAGAAATTAATTATTATAAAACACAAAACAATTAAAATGGAAGATAGAAAAATAACAAAATTCGAATTTTTACTAACATTGGAAGACCACATTGTTTGCCAAAGATTTTTTAATGTTAAAGGGTATAAACCAGTTAATATTAGGTCTTTAAATTTGTATGATACGGTAAATGATATAAAATCTGATATAATGAAGTCATTAAAGATGAAATCCACAGATTATTTATTGTCTCTTTATAATCCATATATATACACTGTCAATTTGTCAGAACAAGACTTAGATGAAGCACCTAAAGAATATTTTAATATCTACATAAAATTGAACAATGAAGTAGTATCACATAGAATTTTTCCAGCTTGGATATACCCAGGAAAAGTAAGATATACTGTAGATATTAGACCATTTCTTGGACGAATTTTAAGAGAATTAACTGACGTATTGTCAGCTGAAAAAGTTGAGAGAAAATATCTAGAAACTACACTTTAATAGTATTTATTAATTACCTTAAAAGATGTAAGATAGATGAGAGAAAATAAAAGTTTTGGTTATTTAGGACACACGTTTCAAATCAAATTAATTAACCAAATAATAACTGATAAAAAGTTTGCTAATAATATAATTGAAGTAATAGACCCAAAGTATTTTGACAATCAATATTTTAAATTGATTAGTCAAATGACTAAAGAATATTTTGAAAAATACAACACACCACCAACTTTTGATGTTTTAGACCAAATGACCAAATTGGAAGTTAGTTCCGATATGGCTAGAACTAACATATTTGATATGTTGGTCGAGATAAGGGAAGTTAATGTTGAAGACCATTTGTGGATACAAGAAAAAGCTCTTAAATTTTGTAAACAACAAGAACTTAAAAAAGCTATAGTCAAAGTTAATAAAATAATTGAGAACGGTGATTTTGAGTCTTATGATAAGTGTGAGGAATATATTAGACAAGCGACACAAATTGGAGAAGTTACAGATGGGGCAATGGATGTTTTCCAAGACCTAGATGAAGCTTTAATTGATGATTTTAGAGACCCAATACCTTTAGGTATAAACGGTATTGATAATATTTTAGATGGTGGTTTAGCTAAAGGAGAGATTGGTGTATTTTTAGCACCCACTGGTGTTGGTAAAACCACTGTATTGACTAAAATAGCTAACACAGCTTATAATATGGGGTTTAGTGTTCTACAAATATTTTTTGAGGATAACCCAAAAGTTATACAAAGAAAACATATTACGTGTTGGTCTGGGATACCAGCACAAGAACAATCTTCTAGAAGAGAAGAAGTTTTAGAAAAGATTGCACCATATAAAAAAGGAAGAGGTAAATTAATCATAGAAAAATTACCATCAGATAGAATAACAATAGCTTCTATCAAAAATAGAATAAGAAAATTGGTAGCTGAAGGTAATAAATTTGATATGATTGTTTTAGATTACATTGATTGTGTACTTCCAGACAAACATTTTAATGAAAGTTGGCAAGGAGAAGGTTTAGTGATGAGACAATTTGAAAGTATGTGTAATGAATTAGATGTCGCAGGTTGGACCGCAGCTCAAGGAAATAGAACATCCATAAGTTCAGAAGTAGTTACAACTGATATGATGGGTGGTTCTATAAAGAAAGCACAAGTAGGTCACGTAATTATTACCCTAGCAAAAACATTACAACAGAAAGAAATGGGTCTAGCTACCATCGCAATTACCAAATCAAGAGTTGGTCAAGATGGTATTGTTTTCGAAAATTGTAAATTTAATAATGCAACATTGGAAATAGATACCGAACAATCTCAAACTTTATTAGGTTTAGAACAAGATAGAGAAAGAAGACAAGCTGAAAGAGTTAGAGCAGCATTAGCTAGAAGAGACCAACAAATAAACTAATAATAAAATTATAAAATGAGTAAAAGTAAAAATTTATTTAAGGAGAGAATTCCATATAAACCATTTGAATACCCAGAATATTATACTGAAGGTTGGATGAAACAGGCTCAGGCATTTTGGTTACACACTGAAATTTCAATGCAAGGTGATGTTAAAGATTGGAAAGAAAATTTAACTGAATCTGAAAAAAATTTAGTAGGGAATATCTTATTAGGTTTTGCACAAACTGAATGTGCGGTAAGTGATTATTGGACAACTATGGTTACTAGATGGTTTCCAAAACACGAGATTCGTCAAATGGCTATGATGTTTGGTTCACAAGAAACTATTCATGCTGTTGCTTATTCTTATCTTAATGAGACTCTTGGTCTTGAAAATTTTGAAGCATTTCTACACGAAGAAGCTATATCTAACAAATTTGAGTTATTGATGAATACTAGTTCTGATTATGACCACAATGATTTAATAACAATACCTACAGCTAGAAAAGAAGTTGCTAGAAGTTTAGCTATATTTTCTGCATTTGCAGAAGGTGTTTCATTATATTCATCGTTTGCTGTTCTTTATTCATTTCAATTGAGAAACTTATTAAAGGGTATTGGTCAACAGATGAAATGGTCTGTGAGAGATGAATCATTACATTCAAGAATGGGTTGTAAACTATTCAATCATATGTGTGAAGAATATCCAGAGTTGAGAGAAGAAAGCAAAGAAGATATTTACTCAGCAGCAAAATTAATAGTAGATTTAGAAGAAAAATTTATTGATAAAATGTTTGAAATGGGTGATTTAGAAAATTTATCAGCTTCGGATTTGAAAGAATTTATCAAACAAAGAACTAATGAAAAATTAAAAGAATTGGGTTACGGTGAACTATTTATCGTTAACCAAGAAAAATCTAGTAATCTTGATTGGTTTTATCATTTGACAGGTGGTCTTACACACACTGATTTTTTTGCCATTAGACCTACAGATTATTCTAAGGCAGGTGAAGATGACGATTGGGATGAAGATTCTTTATTTTAACAAAAAAATTTAAATTAAATATGAAAAATTATGCAGAACATTTAGGTTGGGAAGTTGACGTGGACTTCCCAAGTTGGGCAAACACACACGTATATATACAAACAATTTCTAATGGTTATTTACTTCCAGGTGAGAAACCAAAGGATGCGTATTGGAGAGTTGCTACTACAGTAGCTAAAAGGTTAGGCAAACCACAATTAACTACTAAATTTTTTGATTACATTTGGAAAGGGTGGTTATGTTTAGCTACACCAGTTTTATCTAACACAGGAACTGAAAGAGGACTACCTATTTCTTGTTTTGGTATTGATGTTGCAGATTCAATTGTAGATATTGGTACTAAAAATCTTGAAATGATGTTATTGGCAAAACATGGTGGTGGTGTAGGTATTGGAATCAACCAAATCAGACCAGCTGGTTCATCTATTACTGATAATGGTACTAGTGATGGTATTGTTCCATTTTGTAAAATATATGATTCTACAATTCTTGCAACTAATCAAGGTGCAGTAAGAAGAGGAGCAGCATCAGTAAATGTTAATATAGAACACGGTGATTTTGATGAGTGGTTAGAAATTAGAGAACCTAAAGGTGATGTTAATCGTCAATCTTTGAATCTTCATCAATGTGTTGTAATAGGTGATAAGTTTATGAGAAAACTTGAGGTTGGTGATAAAGAATCTAGAAAAAAATGGGCTAATTTACTTAAAAAACGTAGACAAACCGGTGAACCTTATATTATGTATAAGGGGAATGTTAATAAACAGAACCCAGAATCTTACAAGAAAAATGGTCTTAAAGTATTTATGACAAACATTTGTTCAGAAATTGTTTTACATACAGATGAATCACATTCATTTGTTTGTTGTCTTAGTTCATTGAATTTATCAAAATATGATGAATGGAAAGATACTGATTTAATTTACACAGCTACTTGGTTCTTAGATGGTGTTCTTGAAGAATTTATACAAAAGGCAAAATATAGAAAAGGATTTGAGAACTCAGTTCGTTCAGCAGAAAAAGGTAGAGCTTTAGGTTTAGGTGTTCTTGGTTGGCATACTTATTTACAACAAAAAGGAATTCCATTTGAGGGGTTACCAGCTCAATTTGAGACTAGAAGAATTTTTGGTCAAATTCAAACTGAATCCGAACAAGCTTCTAGAGATTTGGCTACAGAATATGGAGAACCTTTATGGTGTGTTGGTACTGGGATGAGAAATACACATCTAAGAGCTGTTGCACCAACGGTATCAAATTCAAAATTAGCTGGGGGTGTTTCAAGTGGTATTGAACCTATTCCAGCTAATGTTTATACGGAACAGAGTGCGAAAGGAACTTTTATTAGAAAAAATAAAGAACTAGAAAAAATATTTAGAAAGATTGGTATTAATAACAAAGAAACTTGGGATAAAATATTAAGTGATGGTGGTTCAGTTCAAGATATAAAAGAATTGGACTATTGGGGTTATATGAACAATAAGATAACACATATTGATGAAAAAAGTAATTCACATTTAGATTTTGTACCAGTTAAAGAAGTTTTTAAAACATTCAAAGAAATAAATCAATTAGAATTAGTTAGACAAGCTGGTGTAAGACAACAATTTATTGACCAATCAGTATCATTAAATCTTGCGTTTCCAAAAGAAGCGACACCAAAATGGATTAACCAAGTTCATTTAGAAGCTTGGAGACAAGGAATAAAAACTTTATATTATGTTAGAACAGAGAGTGTTTTAAGAGGTGATATAGCTAATAATGCGATGCAGGAATGCGTTAGTTGCGAAGGTTAATATTTATAATATGTGTTTAAAGTTCGATAAAGAAGATTTTTATTTGGATGACAATAATAAAATGGTATTAACAGAAAAATACCATATAAAAAAAGGTTCTTGTTGTGGTGGTAAGTGTGTACATTGTCCATACTGGCCACCACATCAAAAATTTAATAAAGAGTTAAGAGAAGATGTATACGTTAAATCTTAAAGGTTATAAGATAGATGAAGCCCCCGAAATTGTAGATAGTTTTTTATATGACCAAAAATTGTACGACACAAAAGAAGTACAAATAATAACAGGAGATAGTAAAGTTATTAAATCCGTAGTTGCTGAAATAGCAGAAAACTACGGTTTTTCATGCAAACCACATTTATATAATAAAGAAGTTTTGACCCTTACAGTTTAGATTTACAAAAGTTAATATTTATAAATAAAAGTCATGGCAGAAAGAGAAACATTTGGAATTGATTTTCCTTTTCAGGATAGTGTGTTTGGGGATTACTTAAAAATGACAGAAACCCCCGAACAAGAAATTAAAGCTGATTTAATTCATTTGTTATTAACTAGAAAAGGAAGTAGGTACTTTTTACCAGATTTTGGTACTTCTTTATATGAATATATTTTTGAACCATTAGATGCTCCTTCTTTTGCTTCTATAGAAGCTGAAATTAGAGAACAAGTAATAAAATATATACCTAATTTAAAATTAACCAATATTGAAGTTACAAGTGCTTTGGAAGCTGAAGAATTACCAGGTACGGTAGTAGCTGATAATGACCCTCGTGTTTATAGAGTTGCAGGTCAAGGTACTAAAGAACATACAGCTAAAGTAAGGTTAGACTATACTATAAACAGTGATGCTTTTGAAACACGAGACTTTGTAATAATTAATATTTAATAATGGCAAATAATAAAATATCTTATTCTGAAAGAGATTTTGTTAGTTTAAGGGGAGAACTATTAAACTATGTACAAGACCAATATCCAGACTTAATTCAAAACGCTAATGATGCGTCACTCTTTTCTGTTTTTCTTGATTTGAATGCGGCTATTGCTGATAACTTACATTATCATATAGATAGAAGTTTACAAGAGACAGTTTTACAATATGCAAATCAAAGGTCATCATTATTTAACATTGCTAGAACCTATGGTTTAAAGATACCTGGTAATAGACCTTCAGTGTCTGTTTGTGACTTTAGTATTACAGTACCAGTTTTACAAACTTCTGGTGGTGGTGATAAAGAAGATTTTAGATATTTGGGTACACTTAGAAGAGGTTCACAAATAAAAGGTGCGGGACAAGTATTTGAAAATATACACGATATTGACTTTTCAGTACCATTTGATGCTACTGGTTTCCCAAACAGAACAAAAGTGCCTAATTTTAACAATAATGGTAATATTGTTAGTTATACAATAACAAAACGAGAAGTTGTAATAAACGGAATTACAAAAGTTTTTAAACGAGTTATAACAAATAATGATGTGTTACCGTTTTTAAAAATATTTTTACCAGAGAAAAATATTTTAGGTGTAACTGGAGTAATTCAAAAAGATGGTACTAATATACAAGCAGTTCCAAAAGCTACTGAATTTATAACTTCACAAAATAAATGGTATGAAGTTGATGCTTTAGCACAAGATAAAGTTTTTGTTATAGATACAACTAAACAATCAGATTTACCTGGTGTAAAAGTAGGTAAATGGCAAACTGTAAATCAAAGATTCACTACAGAATACACACCAGAAGGTTTCTTTTATTTAACTTTAGGTGGTGGAACTAGTAGTTCACAAACTACATTAGATGATTTTACAACCCAAGGGTTTACAATGGATTTAAGTAGGTATATGAATAATTTTTCTTTGGGTAGTTCACCTAGAGCTAACACAACATTATTTATTCAATATAGAGTTGGTGGTGGAAAAGCTACAAATATAGGTCCAAATACACTAAATACTTTTGGTACTATAGATTTTGTTTTAAATGGTCCAAACATTAATATAAACAGGTCAGTTACTGAGTCTTTGAGTGTTAATAATGTTACAGCTGCTATAGGTGGAAATAACCAACCAACTGTAGAAGAAATTAGAAATTATATTGGTTTTAATTTCGCTTCACAAAAAAGAGCGGTTACTCTTTCAGATTATAAAGTTTTAATGGACACAATGCCTTCTATTTTTGGTGCACCAGCTAAATCTGGTGTTATGGAAGTAGAAAATAAAGTTATGATTAAATTACTATCATACAATACCGATGGTTCATTAACATCAAATGTTAGTACTACATTAATGAACAATATTAGTGAGTACTTATCAGATTATAGAATGTTAAATGATTACATTACTATTGAACCAGCGGAAGTTATTGATTTATCATTAGAAATTGATTTATTGATTGACCCATCATTTAATAGTGGTGTTATAATAACAAATGTGATTAACACAACTAATGAATTTTTTGCTCCTAGAAACAGGGAAATGGGTACCGATGTATTTGTTGGTGAATTAATTAAAGATTTGGTAGCACAAGACGGAGTAAAAAACTTAATTGACTTAAGAATATACAATAAAGTTGGGGGAGAATATTCAAGTAATGAAGTATCACAAAGATATATTGATGATGCGACTAAACAAATAGAATTAATTGACGGAGTTATATTCGCACAACCAACACAATCCTTTCAAGTAAGATATCCAACTAAAGATGTTTTGGTTAGAGTTAAATCAACAAATCAAACAACAGTATCTTAATTAGTTTACATATTTAATTATCTAAGTAAATTTGATTTTAAGCTAATAACTATTTATTTTATAAAGAATGACATATGCCTAAATCATATAGGATTAAAGCTGAACCTAATCAAGACAAAAATATTTTTGTTAACTTAGAACAAGACTTTGACCAATTAGAAATATTAAGTTTAAAGATAATTAAGTCTGAGGTTTATTCTAGAACCTGTGCAGATTATGGTGTCATAGTTGGTCGTGCTCAAGCAAATGGTGGATTTGGAATACCTAACGCTAAAATATCTATTTTTGTACCAATAACTGATGAAGATGCTGAAGATGAGGTAATTTCTCAATTATATCCATATCGTAAAGTTACAGATAAAAATGAAGATGGGTATAGATATAATTTATTACCTAAAGAATCTGAAAGTTGTAATCATAAAGCGACTGGTAACTTTTTTACAGCAAAAGAAGTTATAAATAACCCAGTTATATTAGAGGTTTTTGAAAAATATTACAAATATACCACAAAAACTAATGAAAGTGGTGATTATATGTTGTGGGGTGTACCTTTGGGAAATCAAACAATTCATGCAAGTATAGATGTTAGTGATATTGGTTGTTATTCTATGAGACCTTATCAATTTATTAGACAAGGTGTCAGTGCATCTAGATTTGAAAGTGCTTTGGAATTTAAAAGTTCTGAAAATTTGGATACGTTACCACAAATAGTTTTACAAAATAAGGCAATACAAGTAGTTCCATTTTGGGGTGATGAGGATTTGTGTGGGATTGGTATAACTAGAGTAGATTTTGATTTAAGAGATTCTGGTGTAGAAATAACACCTAGTTCTACATTTATTGGTTCAATAATTACTGATGATGATAATAATTATGTTTCTATAAGTGGAGTACCATCTAAAGAACAAGGACAATTATGTAATTTAACTACTGGTACTGGTACTATTGAAGCTATTAGACACACCATATTAAAAGAAGAAGATGGTTGTACACCTAAATTAGAAAGATTTAATTTAGATAATGGTGGAAAGGTAATTGATGGTAATGGAGCTTGGGTAACACAGTTACCTATGAACTTAGATTTTATAGTGACTAATGAATATGGTCAACAAATAATATCTGATGACCCAAAAGTAGGGATACCTACTAGAGCAAAATATAGATTTAGGATATCTTTTGATGGTACAGGGGGTGAGGTAAGAAGTGGTAGATATTTGGTACCCAATATAAGGGAATATACTGATGATGTAAATTATCAAAAATCTTATTCGTTTTCAGATAAATTAGAAGATTATCCAGAAGTTTCAATACCACGAGATGTTTATGGGTCACCAGCTAACAAAGCTACAGATTATTTTTACGAGTTTTTACCTAATAGAGTTTATAGTGTAGCTAGTTTTATAGACAATTATAGACAAAATATTAATGCTGGTTCAGATGATAGAAGACCTAATAGTAGATGGAGATTTTTAGGTATTAAAACCATAAATCCTGCACCCGAATCAAGGTGTACTGATATTACTAAAGAATTTCCAGTTAATGATGTTTTTAGGGGTGGTACCAGTAAATTTTCTACAACACAGATAACAAGGTTATTACAAGTCATAACACTAACAATCACCGCATCTTTAATCTGTTACCAAATAATATCCTTAATAATTCAATATGGTCAATTGGCGTTAAGGTCTGTTACTGCGGTTAGTTTATCAACTGTAGGTTTAACAGCTTCTGTCTCGGTTATCGACGCTCCAGTAGGTTTTTCCCTCATAACTAATTTTATTGGAGATATGGTAGCAGGATTTATTGCGATACCTACTATGGGTTTATTTATATACACACCCATCGCTTGGGCCTTGGTTAAAAATTTCTATGTAGTAAGAAAATTATACAACTACCCCAACTGTGAACCCTGTGAATGTGGTACATCGTTTAAATTTAACGTATATTTTCTGATTAATTTATTTATAGAAGAAGAAGATAAAGTTTTACAAGAAACTATAGCGGATGACCCTGGTAGTGGTGTAAATGACTGTAATAAAGAGAGATATATGGTAGGTTTTCCTAACGACCAAGCGTATTATTGGACCGGAAAACAAGGTCAGGCACCTAGAGGTTGTTATGTTTTAGAGTTTAAGAACGCAGTATTTACAGCGTTTACATTATCTCTAGTAGGTTTGACAGTGGCTATATATCTACCATTTAACGCTGGTGCGATAATTGTATACATCGCGTTAGCGGTTGGTCTTATAGTTACATTGGCAACTTGCATAAATAGTCTTTACAGTATGTATAGGAGTTTAAATCAATGGAGAGTACTTGCTAATATATACACAGCTTTATGTGAGGGAGTGTTTAATATGAAATTTAGTAATAACTGGATTAATGGAACACTATATTTCCCTAAATTCATGGTTAAAAAAGATAAAATAAATCAGGTTGATGGAAGTCCTGCGTCGGGTGATTTGAAATATGATGGTAGGTTAGTAGAAGCAAAAACTGAAAATGATAACACTTATTTTTACTATAGGAGTTGTCCTTTCGGCACTATTAATGGGTTCACTAATTTTAACAGTAATAAAGATAACGTAGGCGGTGGGGGTTTATCTGCACACAAAGGAATAAATTTCCCAACAACTATTGTAGATTTAGGTCCCCTAGACCCATGTATAACTGAATTGTGTAAGGAATCTAACACTGTTGGTAACGAATGCATATATGTTGATAAATTAAAACCCAGCAGCTTCCAACCTACCGCTGAATTATTAGGAATGATAATAGAAAGAAAAATTGGAGCTATAGGCTCTTATAGTCAATTTGTGTGGTCTGGTGTAAACAAATGGTTCGGTGCTGATAGTAAACCAGGTGCTACTTATGACAGAAATACCGGAAATCTAAGATGGGGTAGTGATGGAGATAATTTCAATCCAGGACCTTATAGGAATAGGGTAATTGATGGAGATATAGCACAATTATTGGCAACTAACAATCAAATGGGTATTTCTGTATTTACCACAGATTTAGCCGATAGTTATTATGGTCAAGGTACTGTATGGTTTGCACAATATGGTGGAGGCGGAGGTATCCCATATAATCCAAATAGTCAAACAAATTACTTGGGAGCTACATTTACTAGGTTTCAGTTAATACCTAGAGACCCAGACCTAATAAATTGCATACAAGGTGGTAATTTTGGTATTAAAAATACCCAAGTAGTGCCTTATTATAGTTGGGATTCCGCTTCTGGATATGGAACATTCAATAACGATTATACTTTCGGGAACACACAATTAGCAATCAAAGGATACCAACAAGGGTTAGGAACACCACTACCCGAAGATAGTGGTCTGAACTTTACAGAAACTTGGAGTAATCCAGCATATTATGATAGTAATTCATCACAAACCGCTTTAGGTTATTTTTCTACTATACCCACCACTCCACCCACTTCAGCGGGTCAACAATTTAGACTAGGTACCGGACTCTACTTTTACTTTGGATTAAGACAAGGAGCTTCCGCTTATGAAAGGTTCATAAACGAATATTTACCACCTAAAGATGATGGACAGGAATTATAAATTAATCCCAGCGGATAAACAATATAAAGGTGCTCCTTTATTAGATACCACATTAAATATTGATTTAGATGGTACAAACAGACATCTTATTGAAGGTGACATAAGTGTACCATTAAATTTAGCTGAAAGATTTAATGATGAAAGACAAAACTTTTCGTTATATAGAATATATGGTAAATTACAACCATATATTGAAAATGTTTA